>ERZ827126.38-NODE-38-length-216766-cov-10.750220_pt1 | contig 216766 bp, 196 predicted proteins | sample MGYA00519780_ERZ827126 | MGnify/ENA primary metagenome ERZ827126 (study PRJEB31778, sample SAMEA3449262) | human gut metagenome | biome: human gut; feature: human-associated habitat; material: faeces | place: United Kingdom | collected 2010/2012 ...
TACTGATACTAATAGATCGAGGACTTGACCAAATGAATATCATTCATTAAATGTTAGCAATTTTGAGGGTACTAATTAAATTAGTACAAATAAAGATTATGTGGTTATTATAGCAAGGAGGATACACCTGTTCCCATTCCGAACACAGAAGTTAAGCTCCTGAGCGCTGATGGTACTTGGTGGGCAACCGCCTGGGAGAGTAAGACGTAGCCACGTAATCTTTTTTATTTATAAAAAATAAACTTATATTCGAGATTATTCAAAATGAGTTAAGAGTATTTAATATTATTCAAAATTATTTAGGACTATCCAAAAGTATTCAATATTATTTAAAACTATTTAAAACTATTTAAAACTATTTAAAATCACTTCCAAATGTAAAATTATGTAAAAAAATAAGGGGAAAACGTTAATTTCAAAGGGGTCTGTAATGATGTGCAAAAAAATGTACATTAAATATATTGTAATTTTATAGCAAATATTTATAATAGAAATTGCTATAATGTGAATTAAAAATATTATAAATTTTAGATGAGATATAAAAATATATAAATTTTAGATGAGATATAAAAATATATAAATTTTAGATTGGATATAAAAAAATGAGGGATTTTATATGCAAGGAGTAAGGGAAATATCATGAAGAGGGTAAGTAATAATATTAAATTTTATACTTTTATCGAGATTTTGAAGAGTTATTCTGATGAGAATGTATCGCTTTCGATTAAGGAGATTCAGCATCATATGAGAAAACAATTGGGTGTTGATGTTGATAGAAGGACGATTTATGTGTATATCAGGGATATGAAGGCTTTGGGAATCGATGTTAGTGATTATGATAAGAGCAAGGAGGGTTATTATATTAATTCGAATTGTTTTGAGGCTAGTGAGGTTAGGTTTTTAGCTGATGCTGTTTTGACTAGTAATTTTGTCACGAGGAGGAGAACGGAGGCGATTAAGTTTTCTAGGAAGATTAGGTTCAATTATTGTGAGTATAATTATTTTAGGGAGCTTGAATGTAAGGTTGATGAGAATGGTAATCTGAGGGAATTTGTTAAGAGTCCGGTTTATATGGTTTTGAGAGACAAGAATTATTATTTGGTTTGTGCGGATGAGGATTCGGAGGTTTTTCAGTATTTTAGGATTGACATGATGCTAAATGTGTTTGTGATTGAGGATGAGAGGATCATTGATTTGAGTGAACTTGGGGATTGTAGGAGTGCGGATTGCAAAAATACAAGTGATTTTAGTCAGTTTACATCTAGAAGTGTGTCAATCGATAATAATGTAAATATATTTCCGAGAAGAGCGAATATTGTTATGGTAGAGTTTAAAAAGAATTTAATGGAATCTTTATTAGATGAATTCGGCGATTATATATACATAATGGAAAAGGATAATTATAGAAATAATAATCTTGAGGAAGATTTAATGAATAATTACAATAGTTTGAGGTGTGTAATTAAAAGGGGGCATCTTGAGGCTCAAATTCTGGAGAAGATTTTTGGGAAGTTGGATTATGAGAAGTATGTCTTGTCTGGGAAATATATAGAAAATAGTCTAATTAGGGAGAAATTACGTGGTTTTAGTAATGCTTTAAATATGATTATTTGTGATGATTATGACAAAAAAGTGGATATGTTTAGTGAAATTGACAAGGACGAGGACGAGAACAAGGACAAGGACAAGGAGAAGAACGGGGACAAGGACAAGAACAAGAATAAGGACAAGGACGAGAATGAAAAATCTTATATTGGGATTTTTGTCGAGAAGGAATGTGGATATTTGTCAAAGAATATTATGCAGTTCGGGGCAGGTATGAAGGTTGTGTGGCCGGATAATGTTAAAAATGAGGTTGTAAATCGCCTTAAAGGTATGTTAAGTCTTTATGAATAGGATAATAAATAGTAGAAAAATTGGATATTATGTAAGAATTATTAAGTTATTATGTAGTAATTATTAAGTAAGTATGTAGGAATTATCAAGTTATTATGTAGGAATTATCAAGTTAGTTAGTATGAAAAATAATATAAAATAAAACTAATTTTATATATATATCTGCTTATAAAGTTACAAATGTTCCAAAATATGGTATAATTACTAAGAAAAACTAGATATGTAGAACCTGTTAGGGAATATTGACAAAGTTTAGTTTCATACATAATGGTGATATGTTGCCAATAGAAATTTGGAGGGAAATATGGGAGAGAGTGTAAATATTAAAGAATATTTGGACATGTTTAGGAGAAGAAAGTGGATTATTATTCTTGTGATGCTAGTTTGCTTGGGTTTTGGTGGATATAGGACTTATACGAATTATGTTTCTTATTTACCGACTTATAAGGCTACTGTTAAGATTAAAATTAATTCTATGAAGGAATATAATGAGGCTGTGGAAAAGAGCAAGTCAAAGAAGAGTAGCAAGAAAGATAGTGATGATAGCACTACTGGTATGACTGAGGAGCAGAGGGTTTTGAACAATATTAATAGTTCGTATTCGGCATCTGCTAGTATGACTAATCAAAATATAGCATCTTCTTATGTTAGTTTGGTTAGTTCTGAGAATGTTAGAAAGAATGTTGCGGCGCTTAGCAAGGTTCAATCTAGCCAAATCCTTTCTATTAGTGCTATTCAGGATGAGCAAACTCCAGAGTTTATAAATATGACTGTTATTGCGAAAACTGCTGATGGGGCGCATAATGCTGCGGCTGCTTTACCAGAGGCATATAATGAAGAACTTAAGAGAGTAATTAATTTAGATTGTGTGGAATCTCCTTATCCAGCGGGGCCAGGAGTTTTACAAGGTAGAACAAAAGATCTAACTTTATTGAAGTCATTTGCAGCAGGTTTAGTTATAGCTATATTCTTAGTGCTATTAGTTGAGGTTTTAGATACTAAAGTTAAAACTCCAGAGGATGTTGAAAAATACTGGGGTCTACCTTTAATTGGGACTATACCATTTGATGATGGAAAACAGCAAAAAGGAAGAAAGTAGGGGGATTTAGCTATGGCAAAAAGAGGTGCATATGATGAGGGAAATTTTGAGTTAAATGAGTCTTATAGGGAGATAAGAACTTATGTAACTATTAATAAAAATATAAAAACAATTTTAGTTACTAGTGCAGAGATGGATGAAGGAAAGACTACTATAATTTGTAATTTGGCGAAGTGTTTTTCTGAATTGGAGGGAGTGAGAGTCCTTCTTATCGACTGCGATTTTAGAAAAAGAGGAGTAAGTAGATATTTTGGTATTGAAAACAGCTTTGGTGTTTCTGATATAGTATTTGGGAATAATAAGAAAAGCGAATGTATCAAAAGAGTCGGGGATTTAGACATAATAACTTCTGGAGGAGTTCCTTCAAATACGTCAATTCTACTTAATTCACAATCGATGAAAGATTTAGTTTCAAAACTTAGAGAAGAATACGATTATGTATTTATAGATTCGCCACCGATATGCAGATTGAACGATGCTTGTATTATTACACAATATGTCGATGGGACTATTATAGTCAATGCGGCAAAGGCTATCGATTCAAAGGGTGCAAAGATAACTTTAGACAAGTTAAACAAAGTCGGTGCTAATATAATCGGAGTAGTTTTAAATAAATTCAAGGCAGAGAAATACAGCTATTACAGCAATTATTATGGATATTCTAATTATTATGGAGAACATAAGCATAAGCTGTTTGGCAGAAAGAAAAAGAGAAGAAGAAAAACAAGTTAAAAATTATCATAAAAAATTATCGTAAAAATAAGGAATTTATGATTTTTTGTAGAAATATATATATATTAAAATTTCTATATCTATAAAAGTTGTTAGTTATATTTATATAGCTAGCAACGTTTATATTTATATTAAAAATATACTTACGGAAAGAGATATTTATATCCAGTGGATGTAGCAAAGAACACAGTATATTGTTAAGTGAGTTAAAGTAAGAGAGATTTAGGTTTAAGTAAAATTTATAAGTAAGTAAAAAATGTAGTTATGTGGATGTAAATATGGAGGGGGGATATTTATGATATTGAAAATGGCAGAAAAGATTGACTGTGTCTTGATGGGGATAGACAAGTGTAAAGTCAGACAAGTAATATTGCTCGCTATGGACTGTATTGTCTGTATACTTAGTTTTGCTATAACGATGTATTTATTGGATTTCAAAATTACTACATTTTCATTACTACCAATGTTTATCTATGCAGGGATAAACGTAGGATTTCTATTATATTTTAGATGTTATGATAGTCTTTGGAAATGTGGAGGAGAAAAAGAAGTATCAAACATCTTTTTGGCATGCTTTTGTGCAGCAGTAACATCGCTATTAGTGATGGCAGGGTTAAATTACGACATGGAAATTGTTTTTTATGTTGTAAATCTTCTTATGGTAATAGTTGGGATGACTTCTATTAGAGTTACATATAGGGCTATGAGAAGAGTAGTTATGCAAATGAAAATCAATCAAAATGCATCAAATTCATCAAGAGTGCTTATTGTTGGAGCTGGTGTGGCTGGAAATATGATAATGAGGGAATTATTTGAAAATCCAGAGCTTAAAAAACTTCCTGTCGCTGTTATTGATGATGACAGGGGAAAATTGGGAAAATACGTTTTTGGAGTACCTGTTCTTGGAACAACTAAGGATATTGATAAAATAGTAAAAGAAGAAAATATTGATGAAATTATAATATGTATAGCAAATATTGAACCAAAGAGAAAAAGAGAAATTATAGATATTTGTAAAAACACTAACACAAAATTAAAAACTATACCTGGAATATATGAAATTATAGATGGAAAAGTAAATGTGACAAAAATAAGAGATGTTCAAATTGAAGATCTTTTGGGTAGAGAAACCGTAAAAATGAATTTAAATGATATGGACAGCATCATCAACGACAAGGTCGTAATGGTTACAGGAGGCGGTGGGTCTATCGGTTCCGAATTATGTAGGCAAATCGCCAAATACAATCCTAGACAGCTTATCATACTAGACATATATGAAAACAACGCTTATGAAATACAACAAGAATTAATCAGACATTACCACAAAAACTTAGACTTAAAAGTACTTATAGCGTCTGTGCGTGATGAACACAAGATGGAGAAGATATTCGAACAATATAAACCAGAAATTGTATTCCACGCAGCAGCACACAAACACGTTCCGCTTATGGAAGACAGCCCTTGTGAGGCGATAAAAAACAACGTATTTGGGACACAAAATGTTGTCAATTTATCAGACAAATACAATGTCAAAAAATTTGTCTTGATATCAACAGACAAAGCGGTCAATCCGACTAATATAATGGGCGCGACTAAACGTTGTTGCGAGATGATTGTTCAAACAAAGAACAAAACAAGCAAGACAGAATTTGTCGCTGTGAGATTCGGCAACGTTTTGGGCAGCAATGGAAGTGTCGTTCCGCTATTTAAAAAACAAATCGAAGAAGGCGGCCCAGTCACTGTAACTCATGAGGAAGTTACAAGATTTTTTATGACAATACCAGAAGCAGTTTCGCTAGTGTTGCAAGCCAGCGCAATGGCAAAAGGCGGGGAAATATTCGTCCTTGATATGGGCGAACCTGTCAAAATAATCGACTTGGCACGAAACTTAATCAAACTTAGCGGTTTTGAACCAAATGTCGATATAAAAATCGAGGTTACTGGACTTAGACCGGGCGAAAAATTATATGAAGAGGTCCTTATGGATGAAGAAGGGCTACAAAAGACTTCCAACAACCAAATCAGAATTGGACGACCTATCGAAATTGACGAGGCCGAGTTTAAGAAGGAGCTTAATATTTTGAAGAGGGTTGCTGATAATGATCAGGATGAGAAGGTGGACTTGATTATGAAGAGTATTGTGCCGACTTATGTTAGAAGGGAAGAGGTTGTTGTGTAGGCTGGGGTGCTTGGGAGTAGCATAGATACCGGCTTATATAAAAAAGGTTTTATAGGAGGAATTAAGTGTAAATGGATGATGGGAAGGTTGGAATATATCGATATTTTAAAAGAGTGATTGGATTTGTGATTTCCTTGATAGGGTTTATTGTACTAATACCAGTATTTTTAATATTGATTGTATGTATAAAATTGGATTCAAAAGGACCGATTTTATTCAAACAAAGAAGAATCGGTCTTCATAAAAAAGAGTTTAATATTTTAAAATTCAGAACGATGAAGATAGATACACCAAAAGACACACCGACACATTTGTTAGAAAATCCAGATATGTATATAACAAGAGTTGGAAAATTCCTTAGAAAGACAAGTTTGGACGAGTTGCCACAAATTATAAATATCATCAAAGGTGATATGTGTATTGTTGGGCCTCGTCCCGCACTTTGGAATCAATACGATTTGATTGAAGAACGCGACAAATATGGAGCAAACGACATAGTCCCAGGGCTTACAGGATGGGCACAAATCAACGGGAGAGATGAGTTGCCGATTGATGTTAAAGCAAAACTAGATGGAGAATATGTCGAAAGATGCAGTTTTGGTTTTGATGTGAAATGTTTCTTTTTAACATTTGTAAAAGTATTAAAAAGAGATGGAGTTGTTGAAGGAAAGACAAAAGAGCAAATAGTTGCAAAACAGACTAATGAATAGGTGGGGAATTTATGAAAAAGGTGTTGATACTATCAAACCATTTCGCAACGATTTATAAATTTAGACGAGAATTGGTTGAGAAATTAGTAGAAAAGGGATATGAAGTAGTAGTATCGCTGCCAAAGGGTGGCGACAACAAAGAGATAGAAGCACTAGGAGTTAGAATAATAGAAACTTATGTAGACAGAAAAAGTTTAAACCCAATCAAGGACATTAAACTTTTTCTGGACTATTTAAAAATAATCAAAAAAGAAAAACCAGACATAGCAATAGGCTACACAATCAAGCCTAATATTTATGGGGGGATGGCATCGAGAATTAGAAAAACGCCATTTATCGCCAATGTAACTGGGCTTGGGAGTGCTTATTACAAAGGTGGAATGTTGAAAAAAATCGTCAGCACACTTTATAAAGTTGGACTTAAAAAAGCGAAATCTGTGTTTTTCGAAAATGTGCAAAACGCCCAAGTTATGATAGACGACAAAACAATCACAAAAGAACAAGCAGTCGTTATGAATGGCGCTGGGGTAAATCTTGAAAGATTCAGCTTTAGCCCAATGCCAAAAGACGACATCACAAAGTTCTTATTTGTCGGAAGGGTTATGGAAGAAAAAGGCGTCAACGAACTGTTTGATGCAATCAAAAAAATCAAATCGGAAGGAATCAAAACAGAATTTGGATTTCTAGGATGGTTTGAAGAAGATTATAGCCAGATTATAAAAGATTTGGAAGCAAAAGATTATATAAAATACTACGGCTACCAAAAAGACGTCGTAAAATTTATGAGAGAAGCACACTGCATCGTCCTTCCATCATATCACGAAGGAATGGCAAATGTGTTGTTGGAAGGAGCATCAATCGGAAGGGCACTCATTGCAAGCGACATCCACGGATGCAAAGAGTCGATTATAAATGGTGTCAGCGGATTTACTTGTAAGGTTAAGGATAGTGGTGATCTTTATGACAAGATTAAGAAGTTCGCGCTGATGAGCTATGATGATAAGGCGAAGATGGGGCAGTGTGGCAGAAGGCATATGGAGGATGTTTTTGATAAGAGGAAGGTAGTTGAGATGACTGTTGAGGAGATTGAGAGGTAGACAATGCAGGTATATTGGTTTATGTTAGGATGGGTGATATTGTTTGGAATATTATCACAAGTTACAGCTAAAAGAGTATGTGTAGGACAAAATTTAGATGGTGATATGTATGAATCAAGGGCAAATTTATTTATGGCATTTGTTACTTTTGCTGTGATTATATTTTTTGCTGGAGCTAGAAGCTTTTCAGGTGATACAAGTGCTTATATAAAAATGTTTAATGATTATCCATTATTTCAAAATGCGCATGATATTATATTTGACAATAGTGCAAGAGAGCCTGGATTTAGATTATTTTCTATATTGATAAAGACTTTTATATCTGATAATTATACTGTTTGGCTTTCGATAATTGCGATTATTAGTGGTATATGTGTAATGATACCACTTTATAAATATTCATGTAATTTTGGAGTTAGTGCATTTTTATTTATGGCATCTTGTCAATTTACTTGGATGTTTAATGGGATGAGACAGTTTTTAGTTGCAACTATTATATTTAGTTGTACTGATCTTATTTTAAAAAATAAGCCTTTATTATATATACTGATAGTTTGCGTATTGGCTACAATACATAAATCAGCATTTATATTAATACCTATGTATTTTATTGCTCAAGGGGAACCATGGAATAAGAGAACATTATTATTTATAGGATGTATAGTATTAGCTATGCTATTTACAAGTAAGTTTACTAATTTATTAACTGATGTTGTTGAGCAGACAGATTATGCAACTTCTGTAAATGAGTTTAAAAATACTGACGATGGTACAAATCCAATTAGAATATTAGTCGAATCAATACCCATAATATTAGCATTTGTATATAGAAATAAGATAAAAGATAAATTAACACCAATTATTAAATTAAGTATAAATATGTCATTAATCGCAAGTGGTCTTTATATAATATCTAAGATTGCTAGTAGTGGTATACTTCTTGGAAGACTTCCAATATATTTTTCGATGTATAACTTGATATTGCTTCCATGGTTATTAAGAAATATATTTGAAAAAAGAGAGAAAGATTTAGTTTATTATGTTATGATAATATGTTATTTTGCATTTTTCTATTATCAAATGGTTATAACATGGAATGGTATCGGATATGCGAGTCAAGTATTAAACTTGAAGTATTATTAAATGTACAGGAGAAAATATGGACAATTTATTTAGTGTAATTATACCTATATATAATGTAGAAAGTTATATTGAAAAATGTGTAAATAGTGTAATAGATCAAGATTATAAAAATATAGAGATACTTTTAATTAATGATGGATCAAAAGATAACTCTAAATTAATTTGTGAAAAAAAAGATAAAGAAGATAGCAGAATTAGATTTATAAATAAACAAAATGGAGGATTATCTAGTGCTAGAAATACAGGACTTGATAATGCTACTGGCGATTATATTTTATTTTTAGATGGGGATGATTATTGGGATGATAAAGAAGCCTTATCTAAGATAAATCGAAATTTACAAAATTCAAAAGCAGATATTGTGACATTTGGATTAAAAAAGATGTTTGAAGATACAGGAGAAATAGAAGAAACGAAATATGTATTTAATAGAGAAAATGTAGACTTTGATTCAAAAAAAAATACATTATCATATCTAGTGAAAAATAATCTTTATATATCATCTGCTTGTAATAAGGCTGTAAGGAAATCTATTATTGATAAATATAACTTAAGATTTGAAGATAAAGCATTATCAGAAGATATAGAATGGAGTGCAAAACTTTTACTATATTCAAATGTTATAGATGTAATAGAAAGTCCATTTTATATATATAGACAAAGAAATCATTCTATAACTCATACATTGAAATTAATAAATATAGAATATTTAGTCAAGCATATAGAAACTTGTATTGATCTTTGTAAAAATGAAAATATAGACTATAAAAATGAATATATGGGATATGTAGCATATCAATATATAACTTTATTAGTATCTTTAAATAGTGTGGAGGAAAAAATTCCTTCTGAAATGATGAAAAGAATAAAGGATTATAGCTATTTATTAAAATACGATTTGATAAATAGAGTTCATATATTTAATTTAATAAATAAGTTTTTAGGTTTTTCTATGCTTAATTTATTTATTAAATTTTACTTAAAGATAAGAAAGGGATAGAAATTGAAAACACTTACTATTTTTACACCAGCATACAACAGAGCATACTGTTTAGATAGATGCTATGAAGCATTAAAAAGGCAAACAAATAAAGATTTCGACTGGCTTATTATAGATGATGGTTCAACTGATAATACAAAAGAATTGGTACAAAGCTGGATTGATAAACCTGATAATAGATTTGAAATAAGATATATATACAAACAAAATGGAGGTCTTCACACTGCATATAATGAAGCAATAGCAAATATGGATACAGAGTTATCTATGTGTATAGATTCAGATGACTTTCCACCGGATGATGCTGTTGAAAAGATAATTAAATTTTGGAATGAAAATGGTTCTGATAAATATGCAGGTATAGTAGCTCTAGATTATGATTTAAAAGGAAATATAATCGGAGATCCACTTCCAGACCAGAAAACAGTCAATTTAATAGATTTACTCATTGGTAAATACAATTTGCATAATGGTGATAGAAAAAATGTTATAAGAACAGAGTTATATAAGAAAGTTGCACCTATGAAATCTTTTGAGGGCGAGAAGAACTTTAATCCACATTATATGCATTTGTTGATAAGTAAGGATTATGATTTCTTGGTTATGAATGAAAATCTATGTTTTGTGGAGTATCAACCTGATGGAATGACAAACAGTATGTTTAAACAATATTATAATAGCCCAAATAGCTTTGCAGAAATTAGAAAGTTGTATTTATCTTTTGAAGGAACTTCTTTTAAGTTTAAATTAAAACACAGTATACATTATGTGTCTAGCAGTATATTGGGAAGACGTAAGGGCTTTTTTGGTGAAGTTAATAATAAAGGAATATTATTTATAGCATTACCTTTTGGAATAGTGTTGGCTGGTTTAATAAAGATTAAAGGAAGTAATAAATAACAAATATGGAGGTATTATATGATTGATAAAGTTATTCACTATTTTTGGTTTGGTGGAAATCCGAAAGATGAATTGGTACAGAAATGTATTACAAGTTGGAAAAAGTATTGTCCAGATTATGAGATTATAGAATGGAATGAGTCTAATTTTGATATAAATTTATTTAAATATGCTTCACAAGCATACAAAGAAAAAAAATATGGTTTTGTTACTGACCCTGCTAGATTTTATATTATATATAATTATGGTGGAATATATCTAGATACAGATGTTGAATTAAAAGAATCACTAGATGAACTATTAAAATATGAAGCATGGTTTAATTGGGAATCAAATGTGTTTATTGGAACTGGAATAGGATTTGGAGCCGAAAAAGGAAATAAATTTGTAAAAGCTATGTTGAATGATTATATAGATAGAAGTTTCTATAAAAAAAATGGAAAAATTGATTTAACACCATCACCTAAGATTAACACAGAAAGTTTATTAAAATGTAATAAAAACTTAAAAAGAAATGGTGTTACACAAATACATGATAATGTGCTATTTGCTAACTATCAAATTTATGGAAAAAAATTAATACATCATCAAGCCGGGAGTTGGGTAGATAATAAAGACAAAAATTTAGCAAATAAAGTGTATAAAGATACTTATATAAAAAGAAAGTTGAGAAATCCTAAGTTAAGTAATTTTATTGAAAGAACTATGCCAAGAAAAATATTTGATTTATATATACTTTTTAGTTATGACGTATTAGATAATGGAATTATTTATTTTATAAAAAGAAAAAAGAAATCCAGATTATAATAATATAGAAAGTGTTGATTATGTATAAAGATGTATATTGTGTAGATATAAGATTTTTGATGAACCCAATATTATTCGATTGCATGGTTTTTGAGTAATATTAATTGTCTTAATAAACATTAAGTGAAGTAAATAATATATATATAAAAGGAGAGAAAGAGAGATTGAAATATAAAATACTACATATAGTAGGTGGTATGGGCAAAGGCGGAACAGAAACCATGCTAATGAATATTTACAGAAAAATAGATAGAAATAAAATTCAGTTTGATTTTTTATATACTACCAATGAAGAAACTTATTATGATAAAGAAATTAAAAAACTAGGTGGAAATATATTAAGAATAGATTCATTGAATATATTTAAAATTAACAAAATGGGAAATCAAATATATGATTGCATAAACCGAAATGGACCATATCAAGCTATACATGCACACACTCTATTTAATTGCGGTATAGCGATGAGAGCTGCAAAGAAAAGTGGTGTTGATATTAGAATCTCCCATTCACATACAACAGCAGATAATGAAGTTGGATTAGCTAGAAAAATCTATATAAGTTTGATGAGAAAATTAATATTAGATAATTCAACAAATTTATTAGCATGTAGTGATTTAGCAGGTGAATATTTATTTGGAGCAGAAAATATTAGATCTGATAAGTATACAATGTTTCCTAATTTAATATCATATGAGAATATTATAGATGTTAATCATGAAGATGTTGAAAAATTTAAAATAGAAAATAAATTACAAAAAGATGATTTAGTAATAGGTCATATAGGCACATTTAAAGAATGTAAAAACCAAAAATTCCTTTTAAAAATAGTAAAGGTTTTAAAGGAAAAAAATAAAAATGTAAAACTTCTATTGGTGGGCGATGGAAGTATGAGAGATGAATTAGAAAGTATGTGCAAAGATTTGGATATATCAGATAAAGTTATTTTTACAGGCACAAGAGATGATATAGATGTAATTTTAAACAGCATGGATGTATTTGTTTTTCCATCAATTTTTGAAGGATTAGGATTAGTTTTATTAGAAGCTCAAGCGGCGGGACTTCCTTGTGTAGTATCAGAAGCTATACAACCGGAGGCAGATTTACAACTTGGTCTTTTTAGTAAATTAAATTTATCTGATGGGGATGAATCTTGGGCAAATAAAATAATCGAGGTGTATGGCAAAAAAGAAACTGACAAACAGAAAATATTAGATGCATTTGATAAGCAAGGGTATTCAACTGAAAAATGTATTTCAAAGTTATTATCAATTTATAAAATAGATTAAGGAGTAAGAGATGAAGAAAATATTAATATCTTCCTTCGATTTGGAAATTGGAGGGGTTGAAAGAAGTTTAATTAATATGCTTAATTCTTTTGATTATGAAAATTATGATGTTGATCTTATGTTATATAGTCATACAGGGGATTTTATGAATCTAATTCCGAATGAGGTTAATTTGTTAAAAGAGTCTGATAGTTATAGAACTATAAGAATGCCAATATCATCAGTTTTTAAAAATCATAAATATCGACTTGGAATAGGAAGACTTTTGGCAAGAAGAAAGGCTAAAGGTAATGGTATATCTCAAATGCAGTATATGTGGAAATATTGTTTACCATATTTGCCTAAGGTAGATAAAAAATATGATGTTGCAATTAGTTTTTTATGGCCTCATTATTGTGTAACTGAAAAAGTTGATGCTGATATTAAAATTGGTTGGATACATACTGATTATACAAAGATAGATACAGATGTTGAAATGGATATGAAAATGTGGCACAAACTTGATTATATAGTTGCTGTATCTGAAGAATGTAAAAATGCTTTTTTAATGAAATACCCTAATATAAATAAAGATATTCTTGTTATTGAAAATATAACTTCACCAGAACTTATAAAAAAATTAAGTCGTGAGGAAGTTGATGATTTTAATAATGATGAAAATAGTTTTAATGTTTTATCAGTAGGAAGGTATTCAGATGCAAAGGGATTTGATAATGCTATAAAAGCGCTAAAAATATTACATAATAGAGATTATAAAAATATTAAGTGGTATATTGTTGGATATGGTGGAGAAGAAGAAATGTATAAAAAACTGATAAAAGAAAATGAATTAGAAGATAGTTTTATTTTATTGGGTAAAAGAACAAATCCGTATCCATATATGAAAAAGTGTGATTTATATGCACAACCATCTAGATATGAAGGAAAAGCTGTTACTGTTGGTGAGGCACAGATATTGGGTAAGGCAGTTATGATAACTAATTATAAAACTGCTAAATCACAGTTGAAAGATGGTGTTGATGGATATATAACAGAACTTTCTGTTGAGGGAATAGCAGATGGTATTAAGAAGTTATACAATGACAATGAATTGAGATTAAAACTAGAACAAAATTGTTTAGATAGTAATTATTCAAATGAAAGTGAGTTAGATAAATTATATACGATAATTAATGGAGAGGGATAAAAATGAATCCACTAATAAGTGTAATAGTACCTGTTTATAATGTAGAAAAATATTTAAATAGATGTATAGATAGTATATTAAATCAAACATTTAAACAAATTGAGATAATATTAGTTGATGATGGTTCTACTGACAATAGTCCTATTATATGTGATGAATATTGTGATAGCTATGAAAATATAAAAGTAATTCATAAAGAAAATAATCGGGTTGCAGCAGCTAGAAATGATGGAATTAAAATAGCTACTGGAAAATATATTGCGTTAGTTGATAGTGATGATTGGATAGAACCTAATATGCTAGAGGAAATGTATAATAAGGCAGAAGAATTTCACACTGATATGACAATGTGTGATTTGAAAAAAGTAGGTGTAGAATCGGAATATACTGTTTCACAACCAATTCGAGAAGGTTATTATGATAGAAATATGATAGAAACAGAATTATTTCCATGTTTAATAATGTTTGAAAATATAGAATTTCCTCCAACTATATCTAATTGTACATGCTTATTTAGACGTAAATTTATTATAGAACATAATTTATTTTATGATGAGAATATTCATTACTGCGAAGATTCGATTTTTGGATCTAAGGCAATGTATAATGCAAATGGATTTTATTATATGAAAAATAGATATTTTTATAATTATTTTTATAATCCAAACTCAACTACTTCAACATGTAATATGAAAAAATGGAATTCATATTTAATTATAAATGATAGATTAAAAGAATATTTTAAGGATAGTAAATTTGATTTTTCAAGACAGATAAAGATAAATATGCTTTATTTTACTTTGAACTTTTTAGGTGAAATTAAAAATGCAGACTTAGTATTAGAAGAAAAAAGAAAGAAATGTTATGAAATTTTTAATGATGAACATGTGGAACAAATTTTTAAAGGTTTTAAATTACCAAATGTTAATTATAAATTAAAATTAATTTTACTATTAATTAAGTATAGAATAGACTTTGTATATTCAAGGGTATTTTATCAATAGTTTTTAAAAGGGGATATTTATGTCAAAAATAAGTGTAATAGTACCAGTTTATAATGTGGAGAAGTTTATAAAAAGGTGTTTAGATAGTATTATAAATCAAACTATGAGAGATTTAGAAATTATATTAGTTAACGATGGCTCTACAGATAATAGTGGAAAAATATGTGATGAATATGCACAACTAGATAATAGAATAACAGTAATACATAAAGAAAATGGTGGGCTAAGTAGTGCTAGAAATACAGGATTAGATGTAGCAACTGGAGAGTGGATTTCATTTGTAGATAGTGATGATTATATTGAAAAGAATATGTATGAAGTATTATATAAAACAGCTATTGAGGAAGATGTAGATATTTGTATCTGTTTTTTTAAGTATCTTACAGTAGATAATAAAATGTTATTCAACCCAACTCAAGAACAACTGTACATAAATGGAAGATATAATACAAAAGAATTTTTAAACTTAATTTATAAAGATGAATATTTGAACGGAATTTGTGTTTCTGCTGTAAATAAAATATATAAGAAAAATATATTTGACAATATAAGATTTAATACAAAAATATATGAGGATGATGAATTATTAAACCATGTATATATGAAAGATATGAATATATTTATTTTAAACAATGGTTTTTATATTTATGCACAAAATCTTAGCTCATTATCAAATGCAAAGTTTTCTGAAAAGAACTTAGTATTTATAGACATATTATATAATCGATTAAATTTATTTAAAAATAAAAAAATGTATAAATTGTATGAAGATACAGTTAGATTATTTTGTAATATAACGATAGAGTATTATTTTAAATATAATAATAAGAATAAATGGAAGTATAAAAATGTTTATAAAAATGTTTTAAAACAAGTTATGAAACTAGACAATATATATTTCAAGGACAAAATAAGATTTAGTATGTTTTATATAAGTCCACAATTATATAATAGTTTAGTTTGTAAAAATAAAGTTTAAGTTTGGGGACTAGAAATGAATGTAAGTATAATAATGCCAGTATATAATAAAGAGAGATATTTAGATAAAAGTATTAGAAGTATACTTAATCAAACATATAGAAATTTTGAACTTATTATTGTAAATGATGGTTCAACAGATAATTCTAGTTATATATGTCATAGATTTGAACAAGAAGATAGCAGAATCAAAGTAATAGATATTGAAAATAATGGAGTATCAAATGCTAGAAATATCGGTATTAAAAATGCAAATGGACAATATGTACAGTTTATTGATGGAGATGATTATATTGATGAAGATATGATAGAAAGTTTAGTTAATTTATCAGAAAAATATAACACAGATATAATTATAACTGCAATAAAAAAGATTGACTTAAAATTAAAAAAAAGTAGAGAAGTAGTTTTACCTTTCTCGGGACTTAAGTCAGTTGATGATATGATGGATAATTTCGCTCAAGTTCAAAAAGAAACAGGAATATATGGATGTGTAAGTAATAAATTTATTCGAAAATCTATTATTGATAAATATAATTTAAAGTTTGATAAAAAGTTATGGTTAGCTGAGGATTTAGATTTTTATTTGGAGTTATATAAATATGTGACCAATGTATACTTCTGCAATAAATCATATTATTCTTATGTACAAGAAACTGAAAATTCATCTACAACATCTAATAAAAAACATGATTATCTACAACAAGCCGAAATAATATTAAAAGAAAAAGAGATGTTAAATTTTAAGAATGCATTAAATGAAAATAATTTAAATGTGGTAAATTCAGTTATAACAGATTTTATAATGAGTTATATACATCAAAGATTTGATTATAACTATAAGCAATTTATAAAAGATTTAGATGTAATTATAAGAAATGATAAATTTATGAGTAGTATAGATTGTAATAGTAGTAACAAATTTACAAATAAGATAATGAAACTACTATTAAAACATAAAAAAACATCAATTTATATATTATTTTTTACAAGAACATTGTTAAGAGATATATATCGAAAGATAAAAAAATAGGAGGTAAAAGTGGAAGAAAATAAATTGATAACAGTATTTACCCCTACTTATAATAGAGGATACATAATAGAAGAACTTTATAAATCTTTACAAGAACAGGTTGCATATAATTTTGAATGGTTAGTTATAGATGATGGATCTACAGATAATACAGAAGAATTATTTAAAAAATGGATGTTAGAAGATAATAATTTTAATATAAGATATATTAAAGTTGAAAATGGTGGTAAACCTAGGGCAATTAATAAGGCATTAAAGTTAGCAAAAGGGAGATATTTGTTTATGGTAGATTCAGATGACCATATAGTTAATGATGCAACTTTAAAATTAGAAGCTTGGATTAAAGAAATTGACGATAAAGATGATATTGTCGCAGTAGGAGCAGCAAGGGTATATCCTAATGAAGAATATATAAAAGGTATAGAACCTGATATTGATGATAATATAGGATATTTAGATGCTACAAACTTAGAAAGAAAAAATTATAATTTGGATGCAGATATGTGTGAAGCATATAAGATTGATATAATGAAAAAATTCCCATTTGTAGTATGGGAAGGAGAAAAGTTTTCACCAGAGGAAATTGTATTAAATGAAATGTCATTGCATGGATATAAAGTTAGATGGCATAAGGACAAGCTATATATATGTGATTATTTAGAAGATGGACTTACAAAAGGAAATTGGGGATTATTAAAATCAAATCCTATGGGATATGCAATGCTTTATAATCATAAATTAAAATTTGAAAAGGGATTATATAATAGATTTAATTGCTGTTGTCAACATATTGCATTGTCCATAATAGGGAAGGAATATGGATATATATTTAAGAGTAATGCTAAATTATTAAATATAGTTGCATTGCCATTTGGAATCATGTTGTCTATTAGAAGAAAAAAGCAGTTTAGAAATGAGGATGCATAATATGGTTAAAGTTAGTGTAATAGTACCTGTTTATAATGGTGAAGAATTTATAGAATCATGTATAAAAAATATATTAAACCAAACTTTAAAAGAGATTGAGTTAATAGTAGTAAATGATGGTTCAAAAGATAATACCTTAAATATATGCAAGAAATATGCTGATTTTGATAGTAGAATAGTTTTGATTAACCAAGAAAACCAAGGAGTAAGTTCAGCAAGAAATAAAGGAATAGATATATCAAAAGGAGATTATCTATGTTTTGTAGATTGTGATGATAAGATAGATAAAGATTATTTAGAAAAATTATATAATATTTCAAATGAAAAAAATGTACAAGTTGTATGTTGTGATATTGAATGTATAGATTCAAATTATAAATCTATATCTAAGAAAACGATGCAGTCTGGATATTATTCAAGCGAAATAGCTTTAAAAAGGTTATTTGAATTTAAAAATTTAAATTGGGGACCATGTGGAAAGTTATTTAGTTCTAATTTAATAAAAAATAAGGTAGAGTTTCCTAATTTACATGTATATGAAGATTTAGTTTTTGTATATAAATGTATTTTTAATACAAAGCAAATTTTTTATACTAATAAATGTTCATATTATTATATACATAGAGAAAATAATGGCGCAATGAAAAAATTTATAAAATCACCAACATTAGATATTATTAAAGTGGTAGATGAAGCAATATTATTTTTAAAAAAGGAAATGCCATCAATTTTTGATAGTTCATTTTATGGACTTATATCACAAGTAATTATGTATATAAATGATATAAACAAAATAGACCCAAAATGGGATAAAAAAGAAAGTAAATTGTATTTAGAGGAAACAAAGAAATTATTAGCTAGATACAGATTTGATTTAATAAAAAATAAAACAATATATTATAAAGAAAAAATATTATTTTTTATTTTATCATTTTCTATTGGTTTATATAGCAAGCTAGCAAAAAAATAGGAGGATATATATGAAATTAAGTGTAATTGTACCTATGTATAATAGTGAAAAATATATTAGTAGATGTATAGAATCAATAATCAATCAAGATATGGAAGATATGGAAATTATATTGATTGATGATGGAAGTACGGATAACACTAAAAATATAGTACAAAAATATGCTTGTAAATATGAAAATATTAGATTAATAAGTAAGAAAGAAAATGAAGGAGTAAGTATTGCTAGAAATATAGGAATAAATATTGCAACAGGAGAATATATAACATTTGTTGATAGTGATGATACGATAACCAATGGAATGTATAAAAATATGTATAGATTAGCAAAAGAAAATGATTCAGATTTAGTAATGTGCTCATATTTAAGAAAAAATCAAGGTTCTGATATAGAAATTAGAGCTAATATAGAAAATAAATATATTACTTATGATAGAAAATATATAGAAGAAAAAATAATTCCTACATTCGTTAAAAATACAGAATACGGATATTATTATGTATGGAATAAGATATATAAGAAAAAGTTTTTGGATGATAACAATATATTATTCAAGGAAAAGATAGCCTTTGGAGAAGATTGGCTTTTTAATTTAGAAGTATTTGATAAAATAAATATATTTTCATATATAAACGAACCTTATTATAATTATTTTGATAATATGGGGAGTCAAAGTAAGAATATAGATAGAAATAGAATAAATTTATACTTAGAAGGGCATAAAAAAAATTATTATTTTGTAGAAAAGTATAATCTAGAAAGTAAATATATAGATAGTAGGTTATTAGAAGAGATATATGTATATGTATATAGTTTAATTGTATCTAAAAACTCATATAAAACAAAGAAGGATATTATAAAATGGTTATCAAAAAATAATCAATTTTTAGATTGCTTTTATTGTGTAAGTAAACAATCTAAATTTATAAAATATATATTAACATTATTAAAAAGTAATTGTTTTAATTTATTAAATTTATCAATAAATATATATGACAAATATAAAAAAGGAGTTAGCTAGATGAAAAAGTTTTTTTTATACGGACATAATGGGAGTGGAAATCATGGGTGTGAGGCAATAGTAAGGTCCACTTGTAAAATATTAAGAGAAGGATTTGGAGATATAGATATAACACTTGCATCTGGAAATACTAGTGAGGATAAAAAATATGAATTAGATAAAGTAATCAATTTAGTAAATGAAAAAAATACTGTATCAAAACTATCATTACCATATATAAATGCATATTTAAACATAAAATTAAAGAAAAATGGATTAGAATCTGAAAAATTAGCATATAGAAAAACTTTCTATAATGCTGATAAAGATACAATAGCCTTTTCTATTGGAGGGGATAATTATTGTTACCCAGGATATGAAAGATTTACAATGTTACATAATATGCTAAGAGAAAGAAATATAAAAACTGTACTTTGGGGTTGTTCTGTGGAACCTAGTAAAATAAATGATTTTATGAAAGAGGATTTAGTTAATTATGATTTAATAATAGCTAGGGAAACGCTAACTTATGAGGCTTTAAAAAATATAGGAGCAAATGTTAAATTATATCCAGATCCTGCATTTCAGTTAGATAAAATAGAAAAAGAATTACCCAAAAACTTTAAAGAAAATAATACTGTAGGTATAAATATAAGTCCTATGGTTATGAATAAAGAAAGTGTTTTAGGTATTACAATAGAAAATTATACTGCATTAATAAAGTATATTCTAGAAAATACTGATATGAATGTAGCATTAATACCTCATGTAATTTGGGAAGATAATAATGATGATAGAAAACCATCTAAGTTTTTATATGATAAATTTAAAGATACAAATAGAGTTGTTTTAATAGAGGATGATAATTGCGAAGTATTAAAAGGATATATTTCTAGATGTAGATTTTTTATAGGTGCAAGAACACATTCTACAATAGCTGCATATTCTACATATGTTCCAACATTAGTAGTAGGATATTCTATAAAAGCTAAAGGTATTGCTAAAGATATTTTTGGAACTTATGAAAATTACGTTATACCTGTACAAAATTTGAAGAATAAAGGTGATTTGTTAAAATCGTTTAAATGGATGCTAGACAGAGAAGAAAGCATAAAAGAGTATATGGATAAATTTATACCATCATATAAGGAAAAATCATTAGATGCTGCAAAAGAGCTTTCAAAAATAATAGAGGATAAGTAGATATGAGAGTAGAGAATTCAATTAAAAATATAATTTCTAGTTTATCAAATAATATTATTACAAGTTTATTAGGATTTGTTTCAAGAACAATATTTATATATACATTAGGAAAGTCATATTTAGGAATTTCAGCGTTGCTACAAAATGTATTTGGTTTATTAGCAATATCTGAACTAGGAATTAGCACAGCTATAGGGTTTAGTTTATACAAGCCTTTAGCAGAAGGTGATAATAAATTAATTAGTACATTAATGACTATTTATAAAAAGGCATATAGAGTAATTGGTGTTACAATATTAATTTTAGGTATTGTTCTTTATAGATACCTAGATTTTTTTGTTGACCCAAGTCAACAACCAAAAGAAATTCTATATATTTACTTTATGTATTTAGCTAATATAGTAGTAGGTTATTTTTTATCGTATAAAACTACTTTAATTTCATCAGATCAAAAAGCTTATAAATTAGTTCCTATACAAATCAAAATAAATATAGCTACTCTTTTAATACAAATTGGTTATTTACTTGTATTCAAGGAATATTTGGGTTATTTGGCTATACAGATTTTATCTTCAATGTTTATTAATATAATACAAAATAGATTTATAACTAAAGAGTATGATTATATTAATTTTAATTCAAATGATAAGTTACCATTAACTGAAAAGAAAACTATAATAAAAAATATATCAGGGCTTATGGCTGCTAAATTAGGTGATTTTTGTGTAAATTCGACTGATAATTTAATTATATCTAAGTTCGTTGATTTGGCATCAGTTGCAATATATTCAAATTATATAATGATTAGGAATTTAGTTAATGGTTATATTGGTATTTTATTTGGAGCTATTACATCTAGTTTCGGAAATTTGGTTGCAGAAGGAGATAATAAAAAAAGTCTAGAAGTTTTTAATATTTTATTTTTATTATCTTTTATAATTTATAGTTTTGAAGCAGTTTCATTTATATGTTTATTTAATCCATTTATCGGTGATTTATGGATAGGTAAGGAATATTTATTTCCAATACATGTTGTATTAGCGATAGTTATAAATAACTATTTAACAGGATTGAGGATGCCTATAATAACTATGAAAAGTGCAGCAGGAATATATGTAGAAGATGCATGGGTTCCTTTTGGATTTGCAATAATTAATTTAGGAGTATCAATTATTTTAGGTAAGTATTGGGGTGTGTTTGGTGTAATTGTAGGTAGTATTATAGGTAGTATTTGTACAGCAGATTGGTTTAGACCAATTGTTATATTTAAAAAGGTTTTTAAAGTATCGTCTTGGGACTATTTCAAAAATTATTTTAAATATATTGTATTAGGACTTGCATATATGTTTATCTCTGTAGAAATATGTAATATTATAAGTGTTTCAAATATATTTATTAATTTTGTATTGAGATGTTTTATTTGTGTATTTGTACCAAACATTATAACGATAATATTATTTTTTAATACCTCAGAGTTTAAGTATCTATACAATGTATTTAGTAATATGTTTCTAAGTAAAATAGTATCTAAATTTAGAAGAAAAGAAAATGCATAAGGAGTAGTTATATGGTTAGTATCATAGTACCATGTTATAATGGTCAAAAATTTATAACAAGATGTTTTAATAGTATATTGAATCAAAGTTATAAACAAATAGAAGTAATTTTGGTTAATGATGGATCTACTGATAAATCAGAAAAAATTATATTCGAGTATAAAAATAAGTTTCTAGAACAAGGTATGAAGTTTAATTACATATACAAAGAAAATGGAGGTCCAGGTTCCGCTATTAATGAAGGATTAAAACATGTAAATGGTGAATATTTAATACTTTTAGATATAGATGATTATATTATGGTAGATTCTATAAAACTTAAAGTAGAATTTTTGGATTTGCATAGAGATTACAATGTCGTAAGGACTAATGGATATTATGTTACGGAAAAAAATCTAGATAAGAAAGATAATTTATTTGTAGTAAATGAAGCAGAAAAAAATAATATTTATATATTTGATGATTTAATAAATGCAAAGACAAATAATTGGGCAGGAAGTTATATGGTGAGAACAGATAAATTATTTAATTTTTATAAAGATAGAAATATATATGAATCTAGATATGGACAAAATCTACAAATTTTATTGCCATTAGTATATAAAAGTAAGAGTGGATTTATAGATAAACCACTAATGAAATATATAAGACAAGAAAATTCATTATCATCATCTACTTCTACGAACAGTTTTGAAAAGCAAATAGAAAATATGTTGGGATATAAACAAATAAGACAGTATATGATCGATTTGATAGTAGATGGAAATGAAAAAAATACATATCTAAGAGTAATAGATATAAACTATGCTAGATATATAATGGATTTGTCATATGTTAATAGAGATAATCAGAAAATATATGAAAATTATAATATATTAAAAAAATTAGATTGTGTTACATTAGAAGATAAAATTTTATATTACGGAGTTAAAAATAAACTTATACAGTTTGTATTAAGAATATATAGAAAATTATTTGTTAGGAGATAAATAATGATAGATATAGTAGATAAAAGGGATTGTACAGGATGTTGGGGGTGTGCAAATATATGTCCAAAATCTTGTATCACTATGAAAACAGATAAAGAAGGATTTGATTATCCAATAGTAGATGAATCTACTTGTGTAAAATGTAAAAAATGTATTAATGTATGTCCAATTTTACATAAAGAAGAAATAGAAAATAATCCAGTTGCATATGCATGTTTTAATAAAGATGAAGAAGTGAGAACGGAAAGTAGTTCAGGTGGTATATTTACATTAATAGCTACAAATATAATAAAAGATAATGGAGTTGTGTTTGGAGCAAGATTCAATGAGTTATTCGAAGTAGAACATAGTTATGTAGAATCAGTAGAAGATATAAAAGTTTTTAGGGGTTCAAAATATGTACAAAGTAAAATGGGTTATACATTTACGAAAGTAAAAAAATTTTTAGAAGACGGAAGAAAAGTATTATTTTCGGGAACACCTTGTCAAATTGGTGGTTTAAAATCGTTTTTAGGAAAAGATTATAAAAATTTAATTTGTATAGATATAATATGCCATGGAGTACCATCTCCACTTGCTTGGAAAAAATATAAAAATGAAATTAGTAGTGGCAAGAAAATAACTGATGTAAGTTTTAGAGACAAAACATATGGTTGGAAAGATTATTCTTTTAGGATGGATTTTGAGGATGGAACTAGATATTTTGAAAAAGGAGCTGAGAATAAATATATTAGAGGATTTATTGGTGATATTTATCTTAGAAATTCATGCTATCAATGTAAGTTTAAATCACTGCATAGACTAAGTGATTTGACACTTGCAGATTTTTGGGGGATAGAAAATATAAATAGTGATATGGATGATGGAAAAGGAACATCATTTGTAATTGTTAATTCTGAAAGAGGAAATAATATTTTTCAACAAATAAAAGAAAAAATAGAACTAGAAAAAGCTAATTTAGAAGAAGTAATAAAATATAACATGTCTGCAGTAAGATCCTCTTATAAAAATCCTAGAAGAGAGTATTTTTTTAGAAATATTAATAGATTTAAATTTAACAAATTGGTAGAAAAAACTTTTAAGGGATCTATTTATAGCAGATTAAAGAATAAAATTTATATTTGTATGAAAAACTTAGGTATAAGATGAATTGAAAAATAATCAATATTATAGGTGAAAGTTTATATTAAAAAATTATAAAATATCATCATTTATAGTATTAATTTTTGTAGTAATAAATATAGTATTATTCAATATAAAAATCATAAGAGTTATAATTAAAATTGAGGACATACTTAGGTTGTATGTAAAAACATATCTTGCAGATAAAAAGCAACCAATACCTAATTTGAGGATCCATGGCATGGATACAAATATTGTATTGGTGTTTATATCTATATTATTTGTATTACGCATTTTTTTGAAGAGATTTAGAACAGATTATATTAATAGAATAAGACGTACTATTTTAATTGTTATTTGTAAGGCTTATATATTTCTGAAAATTGATTTTACTTAAATACAATGGATTGTATAGGATTTCTACAGGTATTTATATTGATTTCTGTGAGTATGTATTGTTTATGTAGATATGATAATAAGGGTTTATAGTTGTGATTTTTTTGAGTTAATTTATTAATAAAAAGGGGATTTTTAAGAAATGAATGAAAAAATAGAATTTTTGAAAAAAGCTAATTTTCAAAAGATATTAATATTTATAATATTGAATATTATAGCATTAAAATTTATTTTAGTTACTGATGATTATATTTTTGCAAGTTTAAATTTTCATAATATGTGGGAATTTATATTTAATAATAAAGGTATAAATAGATGGGATATAAAAAATGGAAGGTATTTAGGAAATACAATAGGTGTTTTACTTTCAATGACATATAAATTTGGTTATTTGAAATATATAAGAGGAATATTTATGGGGAGTGGAATCTTTCTCCTTATATTATTATGTAGCAAATTATCAAATCTTGATAAAAAAATTAGCTTTATTGTATCAACATTTTTGATATTATCTGCACCTATAGATATTTATAGACAAATTTATTCATGGACTTCAGGATATGTTAATTATTTGATTCCGACAATTATTTTTTTGATACTTTTATTACTTTTTGATAATTTTATAAATAATCAAAATATGATTAACAAAAAAGATATATTTTTAATTTATATTTTAGGAGTAGCATGTCAGTTATTTATGGAGAATATAACAATATATGTTTGTATATTTTCTATGTTTATGTTTATTTTTTCTTATTTTAAAAATAAACATTTATTAAAATTGACAATGCCATTTTTGGTATCTAGTTCCTTAGGAGCAATTATAATGTTTTCATGTAAGGGGTATAGGCAAGTAAATACAGCAGATACGTATAGAAGTATTAACATAAATAATTTATCAGATACAATACATACTTTAATTAGTAATAGTCTTTCAATGACAAGGTTTATAATACTAGATAATATGATACTAGTATCTATAATATTAATACTATGTTTTTTTATAATAAGACAATATTCAAATAAAGATAAATTTATAATCTGTTCTATATTTACATCAATTGTATATATGATTATTTTAAAATATATTTTTAGTATAAAGTCAGTTGATATAGAACAATTACCACAATTAATAAGAAGGATTAAATATATATTAGACTATATAATTACATTGAATATTTTAACTATATTAATGTACACTGTTTTAAGAGGAATAAGGGATAAAGATTTAAAGAAAAAATTATGTTTTTATTGTATTTCTATTGTAGTTATATCAATACCATTAATGATTATAAATCCAATTGGAACAAGATGTTTTTTTATATGTTATGTGTTTCTAGTTATAATTTGTATGATATTAATGAATTATGTATTTAAAGATATGAGTATAAATATAAATAAATTAAATATAATAGCAAATATTCTAGTATTTTTGATTTTAATAAATAAGTACTATATATTTAATAATATAAAATACCAATTCGATGAAATTATATCTTATACAGAAGAACAAATGACTAATAAAGATATTGATACAATACAATTACCCAAATTTAAATATCAAAAATATATTAGTACAGATATATCATATTTCATAGGATTTTTATATTATCACAACGTTCCGAATGATATAAAATTCAAAACAATTGATCGTGACAAATGGGAACAGATTGCAAATAACAAATAGTTATTAAGTTAGAAACGGGGGATTTTTATGCTTTTATCAATAATAGTACCATGTTATAACGAAGGGGAATCAATAAAATATACATATCAAGAAATAAAAAAAGTACTAAACAACATAAATATTCAACATGAAATAGTATTCATAAATGATGGCAGCAAAGACAACACGCTGCAAATACTAAAAAATATAGGTCAAAACGACAAGTCAGTAAAATACATATCATTCAGCAGAAACTTTGGTAAAGAAGCAGGTATGTTAGCTGGATTAGAATACATCACAGGAGACTGTGTTGTAATAATGGATGCTGATCTTCAACATCCACCAGAACTTATACCAGAGATGATTAAGTATTATAAAGAAGGATATGATCAGGTAATTGCAAAGAGAAATCGAAAAGGTGACAATAAATATAGAACTTGGGCGACAAGGTTATATTATAAATTAGTAAATAAACTAATAGATGTAGAGCTTGTGGACGGAGTAGGCGATTTTAGATTATTGAGCAGAAAAGCTGTTGATTCTATACTTGCGATGAAGGAGTACAATAGATTTTCTAAAGGAATATTTTCATGGATTGGTTTTAAACAAAAAACTATCCAATATGAAAATCAATCGAGAGTTGCAGGAGAAACTAAATGGTCCTTTAAATCATTGTTGTCTTATGGAATAGATGGAATTATATCATTTAATGACAAACCTTTGAGAGTATGTTTTGTGATAGGTTGTTCTTTAATAATGATAAGTTTAATATACATAATATTTTTACTTGTACAAATTTTGATGTATGGAATAGCTGTTCCAGGATATTTTACAACAATTGCATCTATAATGATAATTGGTGGAGTACAATTGGTTTTTATAGGTGTGTTGGGAGAATATATAGGAAAGATTTATTATGAAGTTAAGAAAAGACCACATTTTATAGTTGATGAATCTAATATAAATAATGCAGCGAGCGACAGTTGTGATGATTATTATGAAGAAGTGGCTTTGAGTAAAGATACAAATGAGTAAATAGGGGAGTTAAGATGAGTCTAAAAGAAAAAGTAGGAGATATATTAAAGGGCAATAATAAGGAGATATTTAATTATTTGGTGTTTGGAGTTTTGACAACTTTGGTTAATTATGTGTCTTATTTTGGATCGACAAGATGGCTAAAAATTAATTATATAGTGGCGAATATTATTGCATGGTTTATATCTGTAGTGTTTGCATATGTTACGAATAAGTTTTGGGTTTTTGAGGACAAGTCTCTTGAGATAAAGAAGTTGATTAAGGAAGTTTTCATGTTTTTTGCTGCTAGAGTTATGTCTGGTGGAGTGGAGACTTTGATGCTGTTTGTTTTTGTAACGTTGCTTGGATTTGATGATGGTGTTATAAAGATTATTGCTAGTGTTTTTGTTGTTATTTTTAATTATGTGGTGAGTAAGTTTTTTATTTTTAATGGTGAGAAGGAGAGTGTGGAAGGTTAGCGTTAAATATTATATTTTAGGTGTATAAGTAATGGGAGGTAAAAAATATGATTAATAAAAATAATGGTATTTATTCAGAAGAAGAAAAAAAAATTTTAGAATTTATTTCGAATAATGTTAAAATTGATATAAATAAAATAGATAAAGATACAATAATAGAAATTGATAAATATATAAATAATCTAAATTATACGTCAAAAGATATATTAAAAGAAAGTTTAATAAAAAATATAAAATCTTTAGAAATTGATATTAGTTCGTATATATCAATAATTATAGGAACTACTTCAATAAATGTCATTTGCATACCGATATTATTGGAATATATAAAAATTCCGATATTATCAAAAATTGTTCATATGATTTATCCTATAATAGTATTAATCATAGTTATTCAAGTAATATATATTCCTATAGCTTATTTTAGAGATAAAGATCAACTTTTATTTTATAATTTTTTATTAAATAGATTAAATAAAAATAAAAGCTAAACTTTAGCAAAAATATAACTTTTATGATTACACAATAGTTATATTTATTCTCTAAATAAAAACTTTGACTATAGTTAAAAAAAATTGATATAATAAAAAAAGAGATATATATTTGGCAGACTATATATCTCAAAGTTAAATTTAATACTTATTTTTTAAAATGATAAATTTATTAATTAGATTTATCATTTTTATTTACTCAAAAATTTATTTAAAATTTCTCTTTTTATTTCATCAGATAAACAACAAAATGCACCTGATAATCCAAAACATCCAAAGCCTATAAGAATAGGAAATAAAATTTTGTATTCTACCATATTTTAACCCTCCTTTGTATATTTTTATTTTAAATTATCCCTTTAAAGGTTTCATTATCATATCTAAATTTATCAAAGGAATAATTTTATTTTCTCCATATTTTTGATATTGTTCATTTACTAAAGATGTAAGATCATTTAATATATAGATAATTATAAAAACATTAAAGGCATTACTTGAGGTAGTTCCACTTTTAATATTTTTATAAGTTCTTTCTGTAATACAATCTTCTTCAAATAAATTTTGTATTTCTGCAAGTAAAATATCATCAGTTATTTTAAAATTTAATTTTTGTAATCCGATACTATTTTTCCTTAAGAGATCGCTTGAAATTACAGAATGTTCATTTAAAAGATCTAATTGACTTCTAATAATATTAGCTATATTTTTATAAAATTCAGTTTTGTAATTATTCATTTTTTATGTATCCCCTTATAAGATATTGTAGACATTCAGATATATTATTGTTTTTTTCTTCTACTAATTTTCTTAAATTTACCATAGGTGGTATAAAATCATTAAAATTAAATGTTATTGTATAGTTGTTTTCAACCCAATATTTAGGTTTTAATCTTAATTCCAGTCTTTTTTTAGATTTATATATTTTTGCATTGCCAAAATTATCATCTATTATATTGTTAATGAAAATAGATGTTGATGTTGTTTTTTCTTTATTAGTAGATATTATGTTTAGATTATCAATATTTATATTAGCAGCGCAGAGATGAAATTTTGTATCAGTTCTTAATATAAATATATAATATAACTTATTAACACATAATTCTTTAGTAACTTTACTTAATTTATCTTTTAATATTTCAATTAAGTTATTTGTTATAGTATCATAATTTTGCTGTATAAAATTATGATTTAAATTCATATGCGGATTTTGAGATAAAGAAATCTCTCCAGATGTTGTATCACTAAGTTCTCCATATACATTTAACTTGCAAGATATTACTTTTATATCAGCTGCAAATTCATCAGGTTTTATTATATCTAGACTATATGAACGGTTATTAATAGGAGTAGATCCTAAAGCCTGAATAATCCATTGTTCTATATATTCTTTTGGAGCTTGAATAGGTAATGGATATTGACCTACCAATCTTTCAGGTTGAGAAAGTAAATATTTTTTCATGCATAGTTCTAAAACATTCAAAGCTGTATCATCAAAAATTTGTAGTAACTCATTTTTTGTCAATGGTGTTAACATATTATTCATTTTAAATCCTCCTAATATTTTTATAAATTATTTAATATAGCTTATATATGTATCATATCAATGTTGCTTATTAATAAAAATGAAAAATATTTCATTTACAAATAATGTAAATTGAATTCTATTAGAAAAAGTCATGGAACCTGACAAAACTTAAAACTAATATGGTAATATTATAATAGAAGCAAACAAAAGGGAGAGTAAACATGATATTTTTACTAATTCTCATCATTGTAATAGCATCAATATATATAATAAAATCACAAAACATAAAAGCCGTAATAAAAAAAGATATCGAAAAAATCATACCAGACAATCAACATGATAAACCACAAGGCGAGCAACATTATAATTACAACCGAGAAATATCAAGAAAAAAGCCAGCATACGAACCAAATCAGGACAAGCAAAACTCACAAACAGACATAAATACAAAGGACACCACAACGGAGATAAAGACAATATTTTTAAATATAATAGATGCTTTGAAGAGTGATTATTATAAATTAAAAAATTCGCTTAAAGAATATCTTAAAGACATTTCTATTGAAAATGATGTTGAGGATGATTTTAAGCATGTGGAAAAGCCGGTTTATAATGTTCCGCAATATAATCAGCAGCAGTATCAGGATAATGATGAGCCGATTAAATATAATATAAGTTGGCAAGCGATTGAGGATGGAATAATGTCAGTAAGTACATATATACTAGCGGCAATGATTGCATTGTTTGGGTCAATGATAGGTAACGCTTTACTTTTTTATTTTATACCTAGAATTGTTATGAATTCTCAGAGTCAAGATGAAGTGGTGTATAATACTTTTATGTATGGTAAGGGGTATGAATATGCTATAAAAGAGACATTTAAGCAAGGAATTAATTTTATTTATGGAATAGGTGGTGTAGTATGTATAGGGATTCTTATTTTATCGGGTTATTCTTATATAAAAAATAGGGATTATGAACATGAAAAGAGATTTTGGATTTTAATTATTGTTGTATTTAATATTTTTTTAGGTACTTTTATTTATAATAATATTTTATATGGTGAAATTGGGATTTAAAATATATCACCATAAACAAAATCAGGGGGGAGAAAATTGAAAAAATTATCAACTATTCTATTAACAATCATCATGTCAATAACACTATCAGCATGTAACAACAAAACAAACGAGAGCAATCAACAATATGAAGATGCCATGTCAAATGGGAAATCAAGTGTTGTAGAAGAGGAATACGACAAAGCCATCGACTATTTCGATTTGGCATTGGAGGCGAAGAAGGACGACAAAGAGGCGACTAATTTAATAAAGCAGCTAAAATTAATGCTTGAAATTGAGGAGTCTGAATCGCATGGGGCTTATTTTTATCAAATGGAGAGAATAGACAAGATTAATGCGATTGATACGGAAACTGATGTTGTTAAGAAGAAGGCGAATGATTATAAAGAGGTTGTTTTGAAAAATATAGATGATTCGATTGATTATCTTGAAGAGGAAATTAATGATGGCGATTATGAAAAGGCACAAAAGGATATTGAGGATTTTATAAAAGAGTGTAAGAAGAGTGACAGCCTTGGGGAACAGTTGGATAGATGTGAGGGGCTTTTGAAGACTTGTAAGGCTGAGAAGAAGAAAGCGGAGGAAGAGGCTAAGAAGGAGGCTGAAGAGCAGGCAAAGAAAGAGGCAGAAGCTAAGAAGTCATCATCGAGTGAAGAGAGTTTTACAAGAGCAGATGCTAAGAGAATGTTAAAAGATACTTTTGGTACAAATGAATATGATGAATCAAAAGATTATGACACAACTCATGAGTCATATTATGTATTAGGTGATGAACCACAATATATTAATGGTAAAAAGGTTTATCATGTTGAATTATGGGATTATGTAGCAGAAGATGATTGGTGGATGCATCAAACTTGTTTTATATCAAAAGATGGATTAGAATAATAATTGAATAATAAAACACAACCCAAGTCCTAGCCCGTCACGCTAGGACTTTTCCAACCCAATACCCACCAACATTCCACCCAAAACCCCAAAAAAACATCCGCCCACCCACGAAAAATCGCCAATATAAAAAAATAATTGACATAAAATTCAAAAAAATATAAAAAATTTAAACTTTTCAATAGAAAAAAGAAGGAAAACCGAACTAATTGTAGAATTATAATAACTAAAATAAAAAGAAAGGAGAGATGCGTATGATTATTCATGAAAAACTGGCTCACCTGAGCTCGAAACAAATTATACAACTCATGGACGAATATTACGCAGGGATAAGAGTCAAAAAATTAATCGAGGATTATAAAGTCAATTGTCGACCGAATGATCTACACAAGTATTTTCCACCGATAGTGCTTGATAAACGATGTCCAATTTGTGGTGAAAATTTTCTTAATAAGAGACTTTCTAAGACTGATATTGAAAATCAAGGCAATCCATACAGAAAAATAGAGGCTAAAAAACCTTATTGTCCTCGTTGTGGTCATATTGACGATGAGGTTTGCGGTTGTGATGCGTGTGTGGAAAAGAGAAAGAAGGAACAAATCAAGAGAGAGGCTGAATTGGAAAAGAGGGCTAATGAGATTAAAATCAAGCTTGAAAAATCTTATACTGGCAAGGTTAGTGTTGATGAACTTGGTTTCAAAGATAGGATTTATCTGGCTAGTTTGTTGGGATATGGCTTAAGCGATGATGCCAATGTTATCGAGAGTCTGAGCGAGTGTGAGAATTCATGCACTTGTCTTGCTGAGGGTGATATGGATGAGAGAATTGTTGGTTATCTTCTAAAGCGAAATATCATAATTATCGATATAAATTCTTTGAAATATGCGCTTAAACATCGTAAGGATAAAAATCGATTTATGCGTTATAAGCTAAATGTCGAAATTGATGATAATAATATCGACGCTTTGCAAGGATTGATGAGTCCTAAGATTGATTTTAGAGATGAGAATAATATTGTAGCTGCATATAATCTTTGGAAAGAGGTTGCGATGAATGATTGTATTGCTTTTCTGGTTAATGAGATGAGAAAGAAAAATGTTGAATTTTGTCCAGTTAAAAAGACAGATATTTTGCTGGATAGCATGCTGAAACATTTTTCGATTCTCCAAGTGCAATATATAATTTATAAGAGTATTGATGAAATATCTAGTAAATACACAAAAAGCAAACCTAAGAGAGGCGTTTTTTCTGATATAGTTTTCAGGAGAATGGAATATTGGGATTCGAGCATGACTTATAGAGAGTCTGAATTGCCAGAGTATAGAGACAGCAAAAAGTTTTTGTATAATAATCTGCATGGGGTCCTGTTTTCCAAGGTATTGGGACTTGGGGACAAGGGGCTTAGATGTGTAGCGAATATTAAAATTATAAGGGAGAGTGTGAGGAAATAAGTAAAATTTAAAGGAGATTGTTGGATGTTATTTAAAGAATCTGAGAGAGAGAAGATTTAAAAACCACTGAATTCTAGAGAGAGGATTTTGGTGGTTTTTTTATTGTGCTTAGATTTTTGTATAAATATGTATAATCATGTAAAATCAGGCGACACATGACAACATCTGTTAGAATTTGAATTACGAAAAAGTACGAAAACTAATGAAAAATACTTGCAATGATGTTACAATTTAATTAATAAAATTACAAATATCAAATAAATGTGATTTTATTAGTCAAATTTGTTGCAACAAGTATCAGATGTTTTTAATTAAAAAGAGTTATTTTATATAGTATCAAGGAGGTATGTTTATGCAAAATTTTTTAAGACTTAATGAAGGCGATATAGTGGAAATAATAATAGCATTTATAAACAAAAATGTAGGAAATGAAACTATAACAGAAGTCGATTATGATAAACTTGGAATTCATATCGATAGCGACATACTCATAAAAGAGACTCCTATTATAATAAATGTAAGATGCAAACTGAATTTAACTGAAATGATAAGATACATAGTACAAAACAAGGGCTGCAGCATATATATTCAAACTTGGAAGGAAATTTATAGAATTAAGAGAAACAAAGAGATAGTGGAGCTGTACAATAACAATATGAACTATATGGATATTGCAAATAAGTTTGGAATTTCACATAGGAGAGTTCACCAAATTTTGAAAAGGGAAAGTGAAAAAGGCATATAGATTATTGATATAAATTTAATATTAATGTATAACTATATTAAAGAGATTAGATAATAAATATAAGAAGATCTACTCATAGAGCGTGAGTAGCTGAAAATAAATAAGGCTCAAAAGTGAATTTACTCATAGAGCGTGAGTAACTAAAAATAAAGAAAGCTCAACGAGAAGATAGATAATAGCCCTTCATTTTAGATGAAGGGCTATTTTTATATATGCAATATACTGATTTTATCTATTTATATTTTTCCACGTATTTTGCGTGTGTCGTGATATAATAACCAGATTTCAACTTATACATATCAGTCCCATTTCGTTTTATAAGCTGTGAAACTGTGAAAACTTCACCACAAAGGGCGATTCCAGCTATGCTAGAGTTTTTGAAGTCGGGTGTTTTGTGGTAGTTGACATCGTGGATGATTTTTATCATTTTGGGGATATCAGCATATTGCTCGCCATTACCTTGATTTTTACTGCCTGTGTTATTGCCTGAATCGGATTTTGCATTGTCGCTGATTTTCTTGTTATAATTCGGCGATGTACAGTTTATTATGTCGTTTACTGTGATTTTCCCTTGTTTTAAATTATCACAATCAATCTTAAATTGTTGCATCTTGTCTGGATTTTTGACCATATAAATAGGGCAGAGTTTGTATTTTTTGCCTACAACGTCTGTATGAGTGATAATGTCTTTTTTACAATTGAGATTTTTATAGCTGCAAAGCCACGCACAAAGGTGGACCATGCTTTTGTATGTCGAATCTGTGTAGTGGTTGTCGCTGCCTGTTGTTGCGACTTCGATTGCGATTGCGTATGAATTTGCGCTGTTTGTCGCATAACATATTTCATCAGTCGGAATCAGTTGGTATATCTCCCCTCCAAGTCCAATTACATAGTGCGAAGATGCAAAGATATATCTGTTGCCAATTTTGTATCCATTTGCAACGACGTTGTTAAAATATGAGACAGTCTTGTCACCATCGACATCTGGCTTGCCAGTGTAGTGGATGGCGATTTTTGTAGCAGATAGGGGAGTCCCAGGTCTGCCATATTTGTTTCTTTTTTGCCATTTTTCGATTACATTAGGTTTTTTTATCATATTTCCTCCTTATTTAAGATAATTTGTAAAGGCTGAGCTAGTTTATATGATAAATCTAGCTCATATGTATTAAGAGATTTTGTATTAAAATGGGATTTCCTCGTCGTCGATACACGCTGTTAAGTTGGCTTGTGGATCGTTAGTTGTGGATGTATTATTAGTTGTAGCATTTGAATTATCAACGTCTGCAGAAGAATCAGAACTGCCAGATAAAGTAGAATTCCCATTGTCAACGCCAGAAGCATCAGCGCCATTGCCAGTATCAATATTAGAATCACCAGCACTAGAAGTATCTGTACCAGCATCAGTATTGGTGCCAGAAGCATCAAGCCCATTCCCCTTAGGAATATTAAGCCTCATCAGCTTATGCACGACAATTTTGGCGAAGTTGCGGTTGTTCCCGTCGGAGTCGACATAGCGGTCGATGTGGAGACTGCCGCTTACTGCAATAAGGTAGCCTTTTTGGAAACAAGTTGAGAAGTATTCGGCTTGTTTGCCCCAAACTTCGACAGGGATAAAGTCGGTTACAGTTTGATTGTCTTTTTTATAGCTGCGGTCGATGGCAATTGTGCCTTTTGAGATTGCTGTTCCTGAGCTGAAAAATTTAAGTTCTGGGTCGGCTGTAAGCCTTCCAATTAGTGTAACTAGATTCATAGTTTTACCTCCTTATTTTTAAAAAAATATATTCTTAATCAAATGATTCTTGCTCATATGATGGCATATAGCCGAAGTCCTTTTTTAGCTCATTGCCTGTTTTGGTAAAGAATCTCTTGCGGGCAGTGTCGAATGTAAGCATTGTTTTGTAGCGGATTGAGCCTGTGATTCTGTTTTTTAGTACGAAGAGTTCGGTTTCGGGTTCTCTGCCTTCGCGTGATGCTTTTAGGACATAGTCGGCTAGGTTTGGGATTTCGCTGGCTCCTGATATTTCAAAGACGTGGGGTTCTTTGTTCATCATGGAGTTTTTGTTCGAATGTGCCACCAAGACTATGACTATCTTGTATTTTTTCGCCAGTCTTTTTAGTGATTTTACGGCAATTATCTGCTTTTCATATTTGTCATTACCACTACAATCGAGTGTCATTAAGTTGTCAAGGACAAACAGTTTGACATTTTTCTTAGTCGCTAAATATTCAATTGCGTGGGAGATATTGGCCTCGTCTGCTTTTGCCTCTTTTGAATAAAAAAACAGTTTGTCATCAACCCATTGTGTTATCATTTCAAGCCCCTCATCCGAAACTTTTGCATACTTGCCCATATTACTTGTGTAATTTAGAAGATGTTGAGGATTTGCAACGGTTCTAGTGAACCAATCCATACACATTTCGTAAGTCAGCTCGCCTGAATATAAGAACGAGTTGAACCCATTACTAATAGCATTTGCAATGATTTGGTTCAAAAATGTACTCTTTCCGGCTCCAGGGCTACCTGTCAAAACAGTCAAAGTCCCAAAGTTCAGCCCATCGCCAAGCAAGGCATCAAGTCCTGCAAATCCTGTCAAAATTCCACCTCTTTGGACAGAAATAGAGACCTTGGATGCATTTACAACTAAATCTTCGGAGTTGGAATTGTCCATAATCATGGATTTGAAATCTTCTGAGAAAGTTATAAGTGACTTTTGATCCATGGATTTTATGTTTTTCGATGTAGTCGCAAGCATTTCATGGCCGCTTCGTTTCATCGAAAAATCCTTAACGATTCTGATATAATAGCTGATGTTTGATACTGATGGAACGACCGTCACCAAGCTTGTCAAATACGCTACTCCGCCGACTTTGTCCAATTGATCGTGATTTGTTAATTCGCTCGAAAGTGTAACAGGGTCTATTTTTTCGTTACGTTCATACAATTTTTGCATATGTTTGTAGATTATTTGGTGTTGTGGGTGAAAAAAGTCGTAAACAGACAAATTAAACTGATTACCCACCGAAACCAACTCCGGCTCAATCAAAATCGCCCCCAAAATACTTTGTTCCGCACCCAAGTTGTAAAGTGCCATAAAAATCCCCCCTTAAAATTCTATAAAATCAGCAGTGTTGTAATAGCTTTTAGATGTTGAAATCTTATTCTTTAGAGCCCTTTTTGCACCATTAAATTGAGCCAAAATTCTTTTATAATGTCTTCTTAGATCACTTGCCTCTACAATTTTATCACTCCAAAATGTATTATCATCATTGGTAAAAGTCCATTCAATAACCTCTGAAACCTCGTCAAAATCACGTTTGTCTTTGTATAAAATATTTTTAAAATCTCTTACCCATTTCTTAAAATCAGGCAGAGGGAAAGTAGGATTTAACTCTTTTATAAATTTCCAAAGCAACTCACTAAGAGTAGTTTCATTATTTTCAGAATTAGAAGAATTATAAATAATATTATTTTTATTTATTTCTATCTTTTGGTCGGACTCTAGAGCACCTCGGTCAGACTCAAAAGTTCCTTCTTCGGTCTTAAATGTGTCAGTTTTTGGCTCAAAAGTGAGATTTTCGTCGTTTAAAGTGTGAGAATTTAACTTAGATGGACTTGTTAGTGATTCAGAAATACCTTTTGGTGACTTTAATGAACCTTCTTGTGAATTAATAACACCTTGTGGTGACTTAAAAGAACTTGTAGTCGACTCGATTGCACCTTGTGGTGATTCAATTGCACTTATAGTTGATTCGATAACACCTTCTTGAAACTCTGTATTACCTTCATGTGATTCAAATGAACTTTCTTGCGACTTTAACTCACTAGATTTCACATTAAGCGAACCCGCATTCAAAATATAATCCCCAACATTATTAGACGCACTTTCTTCAACCGGCATAAGACCCGCAGAAATCTTATCAAAGCCATCAGTTGGCAGATTAAAAGAATTCGCCAAATCCTCACAATAACGATGATTATCACAACCAGAAAAATTCCCACAACATTTACTACAGCGACAATTTTCGCAGCCGAAATTATCATCATCAAAAGCAGGACTTACAGATGGCGGTTTTATCGCAGAAACGTTGGCAATACTACTGTTTGGGGTATTGCTGATAAGTCTTATATAGTTAGGCCCGATGGCATAATAAGTAAAAGTTCCTCTCTCGCGAACTACTGTTTTTTTGAATATTTGAGCCTTGCATAATTTTTTTAACCTTCTATATATAGCAGTTTTTTGCAGATGTAAAATCGGCATATCCTCGCTGACTTTTTTGTGATAAATCCAGTAATACACTTCGCCATCGACGATTTTTGTGTCCATTTGGTTAGTATCTTTGAAATCGACAAACCATCTTAAAAGGTATAAATCAATCCCATCTATATTCAATTCAGACGCTACTTCTTGAGAAAATCCTTGTAAATTATATTTCATAACCACCGCTCCTAACTTTTTTAAAAATTTTTTTTGAAAATATGTATAAGACCTGAAAATGTGTCCATAATTAAGGTAAGATCAAAATAGTTCTCTGGGGAGGGATATAGCCCCAATGGTATGGGGCATAATACTATTTTGATTTTAGTGAAATAATGTTGCTCGAAAGCTCATTTATACTGTTTGTTAGGGTCTCCAGCTTCGATTCTAGCCTCACCAATAGATATATCGAAACGGCCACTGGAAATCCTACGTTAGCGATTAGAGTTTCAATGATTTCCATAAATATCTCCTTTCATTCAATGTTATAAATACATAGATATGATATTTGAATTAATGATTTTAAATGCTGAAAGGGGGAAGCAACTGCTTCCCCCACCATATACTTTAAAACCACATACAAACTATCTATTCAGATAAAGTACTGTTGTCTATTCTTACAATGTTATATACATCGTGCTTTTGCAGATTACCAAGTGCATTTGCAACATCCAAAACATTTTGGTCAGTCGCTTCTGAATCTACATAATTAAAAGTCTTAGTACCAGTTATTTGCTTAGAATTTTCATCTAAGCCTTTATTTAGGTACAATTTTAATGATGATAAGTTTTTTGTAACTACAACTGCCATAAAAGTAACCTCCTTTCTTTTTTATTTAGTACCAAACCCTAGCCTACACAACAAGATCGTATTCTTGAGTTTGAGTATTTACGATTCTAGCCTCAACAGCTTCAACCAAATCATAATTATTTTTCTTAAAGATGTTCTTTTCAACAATTAAGTCCATCGCCGCTTTTATCTCGGCTTCTGTCAATGCGTCTTTTGGGTCCTCGATAGTGAAAGTAACTTCTTTACCGATAGAGTTTTTAAATACTAGTACTAATTTTTTAGATTCAGCCATGTTTGCACCTCCTTTCTTGTTTGAAAACTAATTTGTTTTCTTGGTTAAATGATACTATAGAACCGTTTTCACGTGCTATTAAACTATTTTATTATAATATTTTAAAGAAATAGTGTAGTGACTAATTTCTATTTAAAGAAAATTTTGAAAATTAGAATAATTAGAAATATACAATTTCTATAAAAGAGACTACTATATAAAATAAGAAAACAAGATAGGGGGAGTAAATTATGAAGGATAACAATCCAGAGAGAAGAATACCAGAAGATTTAGTACCGCTTTATAATATTGTCGGAGAGGAGAAATACAAATTGATAATTAAAGAAATGGGAGGCGGCTTATATTATATTCCGACTAAAGACGAATTAGATATAAAAGAAAGAGATAGAGGGATTTTTGAGGATTATATTATAAAAGGAATGAAAATTAACAGTGTTGCGAAAAAATGGGGGCTTAGTGCCAGCATGATAAGTAAAATTGCGGGAAAGGAACGTGATAAAAGGAAGAAAAAATAGATAGTGTTTTGAGGAAATTCTAATAAACCGAGTCAAATTAATTTTTGGCTCGGTTTGTAAATGAAAATACAGACTCATGGGCACAGGGAACAGGAGCGCTAAATAGAGCCAATACCTTTTTTGCATATACTTATAATGTTCTTGTACAAGGCATAGTTAAAAATAGATTAACTAATGATGGGAAATTACAATTCAACTATAAAAATGCAGGAGTTTTCGAATCGCCAGAAAAACAAATAAGCGGAAGAGAAGTCTATCAAAATGTGCAATTCCCATTTGTAAAAGATGCGAATGGATATTATGAGTTTAACAGTTCAAAAAATCACGTTCATGTTGATAAAAGTAAGAAAAATGGACAAACTTTAACTTTAGAATCTGGGAAACAAACAGTAGGAAGTGTATCATCATTCTTCCCATTCAATGCTGATGGAAATTATAGCCCAGATTATCACTTCGGTATGAATATGAGTATACCTTTTTATATCAATGAAAATGGTAAAGACGAAAATAACAATCCTATAAAATTTGAATTCTCTGGTGATGATGACGTTTGGGTATTTATCAACGGAAAATTAGTTCTTGACTTAGGCGGTATACATGGTGCTATCGATGGTAGTATAGATTTTTCAACAGGAGAAGTTAAGTACGGATTTAATAAAACGAATAATGTAAAAGTTATAAAAGCTGGACAAACAACACAAACAGATGCAGCATCAACAACATTACAAAAGCTAGGTATCGATATGGCAGAACTTGCAAAAGGTGAAAATAACCTACAAATATTCTACCTAGAACGTGGGGCTGGTGAATCAAACTGCAAAATAAAATTCAACTTACAACAAAGAGACTCATTAGAAGTTAACAAAACATTAGGATCTACAACTCCTTACACTGACAACAACTTCGAGTTCCAACTTTTAAAACAAAATCAAAACGGACAATACGAGCCAGTTGGAAACAAAGCGTATACATTATATACAGCAAATAACTCAATCGAATCAAATAATTATAAAACAGACAAAGATGGTAAATTCTATCTTAAAGCTGGTCAACGTGTAAACTTTACATCAAACCAAATAGGTAGATACAAAGTTGTAGAGTTAACTGGCGGATATGAAAAAACATGGTCTGGAAGAAAAGAATCAATAGCGACAGGAAATATATCCGACAATAAAAATGCTTATGAAATACAAATAAGCGAAAATGACACAAAAACAGCAACTAGATACACTGTAAACTGCATAAACTCTGCAGATGTTACACTAAACGACGACACTATAGTATTGGACTATGGAAAAACAGTTAGACATAATGTTAGAACAAACGACAACACAAGTTCACAAAATGCGAGTGTTTACGGAATAGGTTCTGGAGATTTAGCGAAAAATGTTGAAAGTGCAACTGGATATTCAAAATTAGATACAGATGTCGATTTACACAACGGCAAAATTAAAATAGACGAAGATGGTGTTGTTGAATATACGCCAACAAGATTTATGAACAGCGTTGATAAGGCGAATTATGTTGTTTCTTATCAAGTTGGAAACGGAAATCGACAAGACACTAGATATGCTTATGGTACAGTAAATGTACTTCCTGCGACTTCTGTTTATTATGAAGATGACTTTGGAACTGAGGATAATACTGATTCGACTGTTTCAATAGTTTGGAGCAATGGCTGGGGAACTACTGGCGGAAACAAAGATAATAAAGAACAATCATCTGCAAATAAAAATTATGGTTGGGATGATGCATATAAAAATGATAAAACTTATAGTGATGAAACAGCACACTATTCAGATGTTAAAGGTGCAACTGCAACATTTACATTTAAAGGGACTGCTGTAGATGTATATAGTAGAACAAATGGGGATGTAGGATTAATACGTGCAGTACTTTATAAAGGAACAGAAGTAACTAAATCAGCGTATCAAATGAAATATATCGATAATGTTTCACAATCAGGAGATTATTATCAAATACCAACTTTATCATTTGATGATTTAGAATATGGAACTTATACTGTACAAATAACAGCTGGGGCAAAAGGCCAAGGTACAACAGGAACATACTACTTAGATGGTATTCGTGTATATAATCCATTAGGAAATGTTGATGCAAATTCAGTTGCGGGAAAAGCGTATAGTGAAGCAGGTGAATCGAACGCTCAATATATATCAGTTAGAAAAGATTTATTAGACAGTACAAAAGTTAATGATTTAGAATCAAGTATAAAAGGTTCTTTATTTATCGATAAATCAGAAAACAAAGTTGGAGATAGAACAGATGATATAGGGACATATAAAGATTATGGTCCAAAAAATGAAGTATATGTTAAAGAAAAGCAAGGTGTCGCATTCAAAATAAAAGAATACGATTTAGACAACAACAAGGTGTTTATAGGATTAAAATCACCACAAGGAAAAGATGTAAGAGTAAAAGTTACTAGCGGAGAACATATACAATATATAAACTTAAGTTCTGCATCAGATTTATATTATGAAATTACACCAAATGAAGATGGAAATGTTGTAATTGAAAATATGACAGATAATTTATTATCTATAACAAAAGTTAGAATAACTTCTAAAAATGTTACGACTATTAAAAATTCATTAATAAGTACGCCAGAATTAATGTCTTATGTTGAAAAATTTGATTCATTATCTGTGAAACAAGACAACAATAAAGATGATAGTATTGGCAAAGATGATATAGATATTGAAAATCCTGAAGATAAAAATGATGAGGCAGTTAAACCTGTTTCAATTTGGCAAAAAATTATGGAAAGTATTAAAATTTGGTTTGGAAAATAATTAATAGAGGAGACATAATGAAGAAACAATATAGTAAACCGGGAATAATTATTGAAGACTTTAAAATATCACAACATATAGCAAGTTGTGGAGCACCGCATGAAAGTCAATGGGGAAGTCCATTATCAGGATCGCCAGCTAGTTGTGCATGGCTAGATCCATTTAATGATAGGATTTTTACAAGTACTAGTATGGGTCTTGGTGGCAATCCATGTTCTGATTTACAATACAAAGAAGAAAATGGAAAATTCGATATATATTGCTATAATAATCCAGAAGGCGGACTTGCTGTTTTTGGATCTTAAAATAAATACTTTTTTAGTATATATGGTCATGCAAAATAGCATGACCATATTGATATATGAGGGGGAAAATGGAGAAAAATAGATATTATGTGAGTATAGCCGATGTATCAATAGGAATAAAGACTGATTTTGATGTTTTAATTGGGCAAGAAGGTGAACAATTTTTTTGTAGAGAAAGTATTCTTACTAATATAAAAAATGATATATCCTTTAATATACAAAAAACAAATAATCCATTAATAATGGGAAATAAAATATTTGATGAGGATGAATTTTTTATTTATGAAACAGAATTTGGATTTACCCGTCAATTTACTTCGATTATAAGTAAAAAACCTTATGCTTGGCTTACACCATACAATGAATATAATTATAATTTGAGTTATTTGTCAGGAAGAGAAGAAGATTTTAAGTATTCCAAGAATATTTTAGAAGGTATAAATATCGAAAGCATACTAAATAAATTTAATGGATTTATACTCCACAGTTCATTTATAAATTGGCAAAATAACGGAATCCTATTTTCCGCACCATCTGGCACAGGAAAATCGACACAAGCTGATTTATGGAACAAGCATGAAAATGCGGAAATTATAAACGGCGACAGGGCAGGAGTTAGGAATGTCGACGGTGTTTGGAGTGCGTATGGGCTGCCTGTTGCTGGTTCATCGGGTATTTATAAAAACAAAAAAGCACAAATTTCGCATATAATCGTTTTAAGACAAGGCACGGAAAACAAATTAACACGATTGTCACCGAGGGATGCATTTATAAAAATTTATAGCGAGACGACGGTCCACACTTGGGATGATGAGTTCCAAAACAACATACTAAATATGATTTCAGATTTGGTACAAAATGTACCTGTGTATTTATACGAGTGTTTGCCAGATGAGAGCGCTGTCGAATTTTTAAAAGAGCAGATAATAAAAGATAATAAATTATAAAATTAAAATAGAAAAATTATAAAGAGGTAATAAAATAAGACTAAAAAATACTTAGTTATACAATTTACAAAGAGGGAAAAAATGAAACAAAGACTAATAGAACCGAGATTGACAGAATTTCTTCACAGAAAGGCATCTATTACAAGCACGCCGATAAGTGGAACATTCGAATTATCGCCATTATGCAACATGGATTGCAAAATGTGTTATATAAAAATGTCGAAAGAAAAACAAGAAAGCATCGCAAGGCTGAGAACAAAGGACGAGTGGCTTGAACTTGCTAAAGATGCGAAGGATAGGGGAATGTTATTTTTACTTTTGACTGGTGGGGAGCCGTTTTTAGTTAAGGATTTTAAAGAACTTTATATCGAACTGCACAAAATGGGCTTCTGTTTGTCGATAAATTCGAACGGGACGATGATTAATGAAGATGTGATAAAGTGGCTAAAACATTATCCTCCGACAAGAATCAACATAACGCTTTATGGGGCGAGTGATGAGACTTATGCAAGGCTTTGTGATAATCCAAAGGGGTTCACACAAGTTAAAGCTGCACTTGATTTATTAAAGGAAAATAATATACAAGTTAAGCTAAATTGCAGCGTTACGCCTTATAATAAGGATGATTTGAGAAAAATGATGAAATTTGCACAAGATAACGACTTAATAATCCAAGCGACTTCATACATGTTCCCTCCATTGAGGAAGGATTCGACTCAAATCGGTCAAAATAACAGATTTTCGCCAAATGACGCATCGCTTTACGGAGCATATATAAGTGCATATAGCAACGGATTTGACAACTTTAAAGCATACGTAGAATCTGGCCAAATTGAATTATATGACACAGACGACGACTGCGGTATTATTGAAGGAGATTCAATGCGTTGTCGCGCAGGGATTACAAGCTTTTGGATGACATGGGAAGGAAAGATGTTGCCTTGTGGAATGATTCCAGACGAGGGAAAAGATCCATGGGAAGTCGGATTTGATTCTGCATGGGAAAATGCGAAAAATATCGTAAAAGATATAAAATTGCCAGTTGAATGTGCAGGCTGTGGCAAAAAAGAAAGATGCAAAGCTTGTGCAGCAATGGTTTATACGGAAACGGGAAGTTATGACAAAGTTCCACAATATAGATGCGAGATGACGAATTTTTATCAAGATGCATGTAAAAGGGTGCTTTGTGAATTGGAAGATGAAATGGTACAAATTTAAAAGGTGAATTTTAAGATTTATATAAATTGGAGTGATTAGAGTGAACAAAAAAAAGAAGATAATAGGAGTTGCGGCGGTGCTTGCTGTATGCTTGGCAATAGCAATACCAGCCGGAAGAGGGAAATTTAATTTTGATGATAAGTTTAAAATAGCAGGGAATTTTAAGGCAAATAGTTCAAAAAATGATGCTGAAAACAGCCAATCAGGTGACGCTAATAATATAGATGTAAATATAGGTTCAGCTTCGAGCAAAGATAGTGTTTCAGATGGAAAGAATCAAGATAGCAATAGCCCAAATGGAAATAATGATTCTGGTTCAAATAGCAAGAATAATGAAACAGATCAAAATAATGTCGGAAATCAAAACAATGTCGGAGGAAATTCCAACAGTGGCAACCAAAATACAGGCGGAGTTTCAGGCGATGGTAGTATAACAGATTTCGACAATACAGGCGAAACTATAAAAGATAATTACGAGGTGAACGATGCGGATATCAAAATCCAACACATCAACTCATATTCGGGGATATTTATCGAGGACGGTTCTGATGTTGAGGTCGACAATGTCGCAGCAATACAAGTAAAAAATACATCAAAGAAGGCATTGGAATTCGCCCAAATCCAAATTTATAACGGAGACAAAAAGCTCGTGTTTGATGTGTCATCACTTCCTGCAAATTCGTCAGCAATAATAATGGAAAAAAACAAAGCCCCATTAGACAAAAGCAAAAGCATAACTTATGGCGGAACAACAGGAGGCTACACAAATAAATTAGAAAAAGATGCGACAATCAAATACCAAAAAGTCGACAACAACGGCATAAAAGTTACAAATAAATCCAACAAAAATATACCTTGTGTGCGTATTTTCTACAAATATAAATCAAGCGAGGGATACTACATCGGCGGAATAACTTACACTGCCAAAATCAACAACCTAAAAGCTAAAGAAAGTCAAACAATCTACCCATCTCACTTCGACTCAGACGGCGGCGAGATAATGATGATCAAGACTTACACAACATCGCAATAAAGTGCTTTATGGAGGAAATATGGAATTTAAAAAAGAATTTATACTAAGAGAAATCGTTGGAGAGGCAGTCCTTATTCCAACAGGCGCAACAGCAGCACAATTCAACGGGCTGATGTCAGTGAACGAATTGGGCAAATTTATATGGGAAAACTACGAAAAAGCATCAAACGAAGACGAACTGCTAAAATTTGTTTTGGATGAATACGAAGTCGACGAGGACGTTGCCAAAACAGACTTGGACGAGTTTTTGGCTGTGCTTAGGGAAAATGAGATTATATAGAAGTAAATTGTTAGAGCTGGACTTTGTTTTGCAGGGTTTGGCTCTTTTTTGTTGAATTTTTTATATAAAGGAACTTTGAAAATTACATAAAATTTGAGTTAATTACTATAAAAACCATTAAAAATACATAAAATTAAAAAAATACATGAAAAATATGGAAAATTAAAGAGGTTTGTTTTATAATGATAGTAGAAATATCGTAAAATTTACTTAGTAAATGTAGAGAAAATAGACAATTTTAATAGTATTTTTAGATAAGGATAAATAAATTACTTTTATCCTTAATTATATTTTATCCTTAAATTATCATGACAGATTAATTTTTTAGACAACCAATGGATATAGTAGAATGGATGATAAAATATTAAGCTTGTTAAGTATTTTAGTTATTTACTATATTTAACTAAATATTTATAAAATGGTAATATTACAAAATTTAGGTAAATACATCTTAAATAAGATTTAAAAGGAGGGATATAAATCATTGGGGTAAGACTAGATGTAATTTGCTTGGATTTTGAAAGGGGGAAAAAATAGTGAAAAAATTTGTTAATAAATTTTTGGCAGTAGCAGTATCCTTTGTTACCGCTATTGCTATGGTACCTTTGAGTAGTGGAGGTATGGCTTATGCTGAAACTTCTCCGGTAACAAATAATGTTAAATATTTCTCGACAACAATGTATAACTATGAAAAAAATGCCTTTAATGGTGCTGCAGGTAAAACAGATAAAACAAATAATTTTTATTTTATTAATGAAAATTCAGATTGGACTTGGGCACAAAGTGGAACTATAAACTGGTGTTATAATACAAATCAAGGTTACAATAAAAAAGCATACAACGTACTTGTGCAAGGTATAGTTAAAAATGAATTAGACTCTAAAGGTCAAATCCAATTTAATTATAACAATGCAGGTGTTTTTACAACAGGTGGTACAAAAGTAAATGGAAAAGATGTATATCAAAATGTTCAATTCCCATTTGTGCATGGAAATGATGGATATTATGAATTTGATAGTACTAAAAATCATGTTCATGTAGATAAAAATGGTGGAGATAACCAAAAATTAACATTAGATTCTGGAGCACAAAGTGCAGGTGGACAAGGAACATTTTTCCCATTTAATAGTGATGGTGATAGCAAAGCAGACTATCACTTTGGTATGAATATGAGCGTACCTTTTTATATGAATGAAAATGGGACAGATTCTAGTGGAAAAGCAATAAGATTTGAATTCTCTGGTGATGATGATGTTTGGGTATTCATTAATGGTAAATTGGTACTTGATTTGGGTGGTATACATGACATTATGAATGGTAGTATAGACTTTTCAACAGGAAAAGTAGAATACACATATACTGGTAAAAATTCTAACATACCATATGCAAAACAAGTAAATAGTGATAAGAGTTTAACTCAACAAAAAGAAGCACAAAATACGACTTTAGAAAAATTAGGGATAACTAAAGCAGATCTTGCTAAAGGCGAAAATAACTTACAAATATTCTACTTAGAACGTGGGGCAGGTTCTTCAAACTGTAAAATAAGATTCAACTTACCACAAAGAGATACTTTACAAGTATCAAAAACATTAGAAGCAAATACTCCTTACACAGAAAATGGATTTGAATTCCAACTTTTAAAGAAAGATGGCAATGATTATAAACCTGTTTCAAGTAAAGGATATGCACTATATAATGATAGTTCATTAATTTCAAATACTGAAAAAACTGATGGAAATGGTAAATTTACTCTTCAAGCAGGACAACATGCTAACTTCACTGGAGTGAGCAGAGAAAACTCAGAGTACAAAGTTGTTGAACTTACGGATGGATATGAGACAACATGGTCTGGAACAAATGGTAAAAAAGTAGATGGTGAAAATGCATATGCATTAACTATTAAACAAAATTTATCTGATGAAGTTTCTACTTATAATGTAAACTGTGTCAATAAAGCTAGTGTAGTTCTAAATGATGATACTATAGTATTAGACTATGGTAAACCAGTTGAGTATGATGTTACAGCTAATGATACTAATGCTCCTAGTGGTTCAAGTGTATATGGTATAGGCAAAGGTAATTTACCAAAAAACTCTTCAGATGCTACTGGATATACTGGATTAAATACAGATGTTGCATTAGACAATGGTAATATAAAAATAAATGAAAATGGTGTTGTAACATATACACCAACTAGATATATGAATAGTGTTGATAAAGCAAACTATGCAGTTAAATATCAAGTTAAAGAAAGTACTAGTAAACCTTGGGAACAAGGAAATATGATTGATAAATACGCCTATGCTACTGTAAATGTATTACCAGCTACTTCAGTTTATTATGAAGATGACTTTGGAACTGATGGTAATGGTGATCCAAATGTTGCTATAGTTTGGACAGGAACATGGAAAGATTCTAAAAAAGACGAAGACCAAAGTCAAACAGGTATAAGTTCAAAAGATAATCAACAAAGTTCTGATAATAAAAATTATGGATGGGATGATTCATATAAGGATGATATAAAATATAGCAATGGATCTGCACATTACTCTTCTGAAAAGTTAGCATCAGCTACTTTTAGATTTAAAGGAACTGGTGTTGATGTATATAGTAGAACTAATGATGGTGTAGGAAAAATAATTGCAACACTTAAAAAAGTTACAAAAAATGAAGATGGAACAGAAAGTTTAAAAACTATAAAAAATGTAGGAATTGATAATCTATCAGTATCAGGTGATTACTATCAAATACCAACATTAAATTTTGATGGTTTAGACTATGCAACATATGAAGTTACAATAAAAGTAGTTCCTGTATTAAATAGTGATAAAACTGTAAAAAGAGCTACTTATTATTTGGATGGTATAAGAGTATACAATCCATTAGGAAAAGTAGATGCTAACTCAACTGCTGGTAAAGCATATGAAGAAGCTAACGAATCTAACGCTCAATATATCCAAGTTAGAAAAGACTTATTAGATAGTAGTAAAGTACAAGCTATAGATACAGCTATCAAAGGTTCTTTATTTATAGATAAATCAGAAGATACAGTTGGAGATAGAAGTGACAGTATAGGAACATATAAAGAATATGGTCCAAAGAATGAAGTATATCTTAAAAAAGACCAAGGTGTAGCATTTACTATAAATAACTATAACTCAAATAAAAATAAAGTATTTATAGGATTAAAATCACCAACAGGAAAGAATGTAACAGTTAAAATTACTACTGGAAGTAAATATACAACTAAAACAATAAGTTCTGCTGCAGATTTATATTATGAACTTACACCAACTAGTGATGGAAAAGTAGTAATAGAAAATACTACTGATAATTTATTATCTATAACAAAAGTTAGAATAACTACTAAAAATTCAATAAATGGATTAACTGCTGATTATTCATTAACAAGTACACCTGAATTAATGTCTTATGTAAATAGTTTTGACACATTACAAGAAGAACAAGATACAATTCAAAAAGATACAGAAGATACACTTGATAAAGGTGATGTAGATATAGATAATCCTAGTGACAATAATACTAATACAGATAATGATAAACAAGATAATAACAACCAACAAAATCAATCAAATAATATTTGGAATAAAATAATTAGTAGTATAAAAGGTTGGTTTAGAAGATAATTATTGGGGGTGAAAATAATGAAGAAAAAATATAGCAAACCTAGAATAATTATTGAAGATTTTGCTATAGCTCAGAATATAGCACAAAACTGTGGTTATGCAGGAGGAAGTCAATATACACATTCAAACCCAGATTCTGGTTGTGCATGGTGGTATGAATCTGTAACTGTGTTTTCAAGTGGTTGTGATGTACCTCTTGATCCTGAGGGTGGATTTGAGGATTTATGCTATAATAATCCAGATGGTAAAACAGCAGTTTTTGGTTCTTACTAAAATATAAAATAAAAATACACATACAAATAATATATGGTCATGCCTTTGGCATGACCATATTGATATACAGGAGAAATATGAATAATTATTACTTAAAAATAGCCGATATAAAAATACATGTAAAATCACCTTTTAAGATAAATATAGGTATAGAAAGCAAAAGTTTTATTTCTAATGAAAAAGATGAGGATATATTATTAGAATATATAGAAATAGAGAAACCTTTAAATATAAAAGGAACTTTAGTTTATGATAATACAGTAAAATTCTATAAAACAGATAATGGGTTTATACATGAATTGCATCCTAGCCCAAATCTAGATGCATATGCATGGATTATACCTAAAAATAAATATTATTATGAAGTTAAATATTTAGCTGGTAGAGAGAAAAGTATAGATTATTCTAGAAATATAATAGAAATTATGAATATAGAACAAGTTTTAAATTCATATAATACATTTTTATTGCACAGCTCATTCATAAAATGGAAAGATAAAGCAATATTATTCACCGCACCATCAGGAACAGGAAAATCAACACAAGCTGATTTATGGGAAAAATACGAAAATGCTGAAATTATAAATGGGGACAGAAGTGGCATAAGAAAAATGGATGGAAAGTGGACTGCGTATGGACTTCCTATTGCAGGTTCATCGGGAATTTATAAAAATAAAAAAGCTGAGATATCTCATATAATTGTATTAAAACAGGGGAAAGAAAACAAACTAACACAATTATCTCCACGAGAGGCATTTATAAAATTGTATAGTGAAACACTTGTCCATACTTGGGATAAGGAATTCCAAGAAAACATAATAAATATGATTACAGATGTGGTTCAAAATGTGAGAATTTATCAATATGAATGTTTGCCAGATAAAAGTGCAGTAGAATTTTTAAAAAAACAAGTTATAATAGATAACGAAATTGGAAATAATAACAATAACTAAAAAAATATGGGGGACAATTAGTCTAAACAAAGAGGGATAATATGAAACAGAAATTAATAGAACCTAGGTTAACGGAATACCTTCATATGAAGGCATCAAGAATAAAAACACCAATAAGCGGTACATTCGAACTCTCACCATTATGCAACATGGATTGCAAAATGTGCTACATAAAAATGTCAAAAGAAAAGCAAGAAAGCATAGCAAGACTTAGAACAAAGGAAGAGTGGATAGAGCTTGCGCAAAAGGCAAAGGAAAAAGGCATGCTATTCCTACTGTTGACAGGGGGAGAGCCGTTTTTAGTCAAAGATTTTAAAGAACTTTACATAGAACTTCACAAGATGGGATTTTGTATATCTATCAATTCGAATGGAACTATGATAGATGAAGATGTGATTGAGTGGTTAAAACACTACCCACCGATGCGAATTAATATGACGCTTTATGGGGCTAGTAATGAAACTTACGGGCGACTTTGTAACAATCCAAAGGGATTTATGCAAGTTACGAAGGCGATTTCTTTACTAAAGGAAAATAACATACAAGTTAAGTTAAATTGTAGTGTTACACCTTATAATAAGGACGATTTGAAACAAATGATGGATTTTGCAGAAGAGCATGATTTGGTGATTCAGGCAACCTCTTACATGTTCCCGCCGCTTAGAAAAGATAAGACAAAGATTGGACAAAACAACAGGTTTATAGCAGAAGATGCAGCTCTTTATGAAGCATATATTAGTGCATATAGCAATGGTTTTGATAGATTTAAAGATTATATTGAGTCTGGCCAGCTTGCACTTTATGATGCTGATGATGATTGTGGTGTTGTGGAAGGTGACCATATGCGTTGTCGTGCTGGGATTACGAGCTTTTGGATGACTTGGGAAGGAAAGATGCTTCCTTGTGGAATGATTCCAGACAGTGGAAAGGATCCTTGGGAAGTTGGTTTTGATGAAGCTTGGGAAAATGCGAAAAATATCGTAAATGAGATTAAACTTCCTGTTAAGTGTGCAGGTTGTGGTAAAAAGGATGAGTGTAGGGCGTGTGCAGCAATGGTCTATACAGAAACAGGGACTTACGACAAGGTTCCACAATATAGATGTGAAATGACGAAGAATTATCCTGAAGCTTGTAAAAAAGTTTTGAAGGAATTAGAGCAACAATTGTAGAATATTTAATAGTACTGTCGAGAAGTAGTTAAATTAAGAAAGAAAAATGATTGAAAATCAAAGGTATTAGACAGTAATAAAATTTTGGGGGCGATTAAATTGAGTAGAAACAAAAAGATAATCGGAGTAATTATTGGCTTGGTCATAGTTTTAGCTATAGCGATACCAATTGGTACAGGCAAGATTCACCTTGGTGGAAATTCATCAAATGTGGCGGATAATAATACACAATCAGGTCAAAGTGAAAGTGGAGATAAGGACAGTAATTCGGCTACTGATAATAAAGATGGAGAAAATTCAAAAGATAATTCTGATAAAAATTCAAATGGATCTGATTCAAATGATGCTGATAATAATGGAAGTAATTCAAATGGAGGGACAGGTTCTAACGGTGGAAGTAATTCAAACGGTGGAACTAACTCAAATGGAGGTTCTTCAAAAGATGGTAGCATAACTAATTTCAATAATACAGGCAAAAAAGTATCATCTAATTTTAAAGTGGATGATGCTGCTATAACAATTCAACGTATCAATGGTTATTCAGGAATCTTTATAGAAGATGGTTCTGATAAAGAAGTTAAAAATGTGGCTGCTATAGAAGTTAAAAATACATCTAATAAACCATTAGAATTTGCTCAAATACAACTTTATAATGGAAGCAAAAAATTAGTGTTTGATGTATCTACATTGCCTGCTAATTCATCAGTTGTTGTTATGGAAAAAAATAAAGCAAGTTTCAATAGTAGCAAGGGTGTTACATATGGTGGAACAACTGCAGGATATGTTAATAGTCTTGAAAAAGCATCTAGTATAAAATGCAAAAAAGTTAAAAATAATGGTATTGAAGTGACTAATACTTCAAGCAAAAATATACCTTGTGTTCGTGTATTTTACAAATATAAATCAAGCGAGGGATATTATGTTGGTGGAATAACTTATACTGCTAAGGTTGAAGATTTGAAAGCTGGAGCAAGTCAAACTATCTATCCATCTCACTTTGCTTCTGGTGGTGGAGAAATTATGATGGTTAAGGCTTATAACAGCAAAAATTAATACATATTACAACAATAATTATTAATTTTTGATATGATTACTAAATCAAAATTATCAATATGTTATGGAGGGAATATGGAGTTTAAAAAAGATTTTATGTTAAGAGAAATAGTTGGTGAGGCTGTATTGATACCAACTGGTGAAACAGCGGCTCACTTTAATGGTCTGATTTCTGTCAATGAATTGGGGAGATTTATTTGGGAGAATTATGAAAAGGCCAAGGATGAAGACGAGTTGTTGGGATTCATTTTGGACGAGTATGAAGTGGAAAGAGATGTTGCAAAAGCTGATTTGGATGAGTTTTTAGATATACTTAGAAAAAATGAAATTGTTTAGGATTTGATTATTAGAGCCGGATTTTGCGGAGTGCAAGATTCGGCTCTTGATATTTAAAAATTTTACTTATTCATGTATATTATTCCCAAAACCGGGCAACATATCAATATAACTTACAAATTTCCTATTATTGCAATTACTGTTTTATATATACTTATAAAATGCTAAAATAAAGATATAAATATTTAAATTACTATGTTTCAATAAACAAAAGATGGGGGAATAAAATGGAATTTATAAAAAAGGTTATTAGAAAGATTAAAGAGGGTATGCTCCAGGAGATGTATGAAGAAACTAAATGGATGTATACTTATGCGAAAAAATATAAGTTTCAAATTGTATTTTACATATTTTTAGGAGTGTTGACGACTGTTATGGGGCTGGCTTCGAGTGTGGGGTCTAAGTACTTAATCGATGCTGTTACTGGCCAAGACAGTGGGAATATTGCCTTGATTGCGCTTTTTATAGTTGCGATGGGGCTTTTTAGTATTGGAATTAATGCTATTACAACTATGATTTCGGCTAGGATTAATATTAAGGTTAATAATGAAATCCAGGCTGAGGTTTTTGATAAGATTCTTGTTGCGGATTGGATTTCGATGAAGGAGTTTCATAGCGGGGATTTATTAAACCGTCTAAATGGTGATGTGAATACTGTGGCGTCTAGTATTTTGAGCTGGATTCCTAGTTTGATTACGCGTTCTGCTCAATTTTTTGGAATTCTTGCTATTATACTTTATTATGATCCTACGATGGCTGTTATTGCGCTTGGGAGTGCGCCTGTGATGCTTATTGTTTCGAAGACTCTTATGAAAAAAATGAGGGATTATAATAAAAGAATGAGACAGGTTTCGAGTGATGTTATGTCTTTTAATGAAGAGTCTTTTCAAAATATACAGTCTATAAAGGCTTTTGATTTGGTTGGTTTGTTTAGTAAAAGATTGAGAGATGTTCAACAAAATTATAAGGATGTTTTTTTAGATTATAATAAGTTTTCTGTTTATACATCATCTTTTATGTCTGTTGTGGGGATGTTTGTTGCTTATGCTTGTTTTGGATGGGGTGTTTACCGTCTTTGGACAGGGCATATAACTTTTGGGACTATGACTTTGTTTGTTCAGTTATCTGGCCAACTTTCTTCATCATTTAAGTCGATTGTAAGTCTTGTTCCGTCTGCGATTAGTGCGACTACTTCTGCGGGAAGAATTATGGAGTTTTTCAAGATTAAAGATGAAAGTGATTTAGAGGATGATAAGGCTAAGTTGATACAAAATAATACTCAAGGTAAGGGTCTTAGTGTTGTTTTGGATGATGTTGAGTTTAGTTATAATGAAAATAAGACTGTGTTTAAACATGCTGATATAGTTGCGAATCCTGGCGAGATTGTGGCTCTTGTTGGTCCTTCTGGTGAGGGTAAGACGACTATGATTAGGTTATTATTAGGTCTTATTAATACTAAGTCTGGAAATGCGAGTATAAGGGATATCAACGGTGTTAGTTGCAAAATTTCAGCAGGAACAAGAAGATTCTTTGCATATGTACCACAGGGCAATACGATTTTTTCTGGGACTATAGCGGAGAATATGAGAATGGTGAAACAAGATGCGACTGATGCTGAGATTGTTGAGGCGTTGAAGGCTGCTTGTGCTTATGATTTTGTAAATAGATTGCCTGATAAAATTAATTCAAAAGTAGGCGAGAGGGGCAGTGGTTTTTCTGAGGGTCAGGCTCAAAGGCTTTCGATTGCTAGGGCTCTTCTTAGAAAATCACCTATATTATTGTTAGATGAGGCGACGTCTGCTCTTGATGTATTTACTGAGAGACAAGTTCTTAGAAATATTATGAATATGGGTTATGCGAGAACTTGTATTGTTACGACTCATAGACCGAGTGTGCTTACGATGTGTGATAAAGTTTATAAAATCGATAGTGGGGTCGTGTGTGATATTGATGAGAAGGAAGTCAATATGCTTATAAGAGATTTTTAGAAATCCACGAGGGGGGATTAATATGAAGAAACATAAAAAACTAAAAATAGCAGCAGGAATACTTTGTCTACTGCTAATAATAGCAATACCACTTTGCTATTACTTAATTTATATTTCGTACAACCATCTAACTGTAAATACATACGATATAAAAAGTCAAAAGATAGAGACTACAAGCGGGGAAAATCTAAAGTTTGTCGTTGTCGGCGATCTTCATGATAATACTTTTAATGATAATGATGATAAGCTAGTTCAGACTATTAAGGCTCAAAATCCAGACTTTATAATTGCTGATGGCGATATTTTAAACGATGATTCGAAAAATCCTGATATTGCTATGAGTTTTATAAAAAGACTTGTGAAGATTGCGCCTGTTTATTATGCTCTTGGAAATCATGAGCTTGAGTATATGCAAAATCAAAAGTCTGAGGATTTGTTGGATGAAATAAAATCTACTGGTGCGATTTTGTTGGAACAGAAATATAAAGATATAAAGGTTAAGGGCGTACCTGTTCGTATTGGCGGAATGTATGGTTATGCTTTTGACCCAAATGGTACGACTAAAAGGGCTGATATGGGCGATGGAATTTACGACTTTTTGAAGGATTTTGAAAATACTTCTAGCTATAAAATCATGATGAGCCACAGACCTGATAGTTTTATTTTTGGTGAGGCTTCGAAGGCTTGGGATATCGACTTGGTTGTGAGTTCGCATGATCATGGTGGACAAGTTGTAATTCCGTTTTTAGGCGGATTTTATGGCGGTGACCAAGGTTATTTCCCTGAATATATTCACGGTCTTTATAATAAGGATAAGATGAAGATTTTGATAAGCAGCGGTCTTGGTTCGAATAAGCAAAAACTGCCTAGATTTAATAATGTGCCTGAGGTTATGGTTGTTAATTTGTCTAATTAGTTTAATAGAAGTGGTTTATTAGGAAAATTTTATTATTTGAAAATATTTTTGGATAAAGGTGAATAAAAAGGAATTAAATTGGTTAATCTATATTTAACCCTTACTAATAAAGGTGATATGAACATTCATACCACCTTTTAATTTACATAAGATTTGATTAATAATTTAACTTAATATTATCATTATTTTTTAAATAGTCGTTGTCTTCTGGCATTATATCATCATATATAAAGTCATGAAGTACACCTATTGAATTTACATCATATAGCCATACCCAGCCGGCGTTTTTGTATTTTCCGCCTTTAACATGAACATCGTCAATGATTGGGAATTCGGCTTGTTTAATCTCTTGTTTTGTTGCAAATGAATAAGATGTAAATGCTAAGTTTAACATCTCGCTAACTGACACATTAGTCGATACATATGGAAGTAGAGAATTTATTAGTTTTGGATATTCTGACATAGATAAGTCTTTGACACCGTTAAACATCCCAGATATTATTTTACGTTGTCTTTGGTCTCTATAAATACCATTGTCAAGATATCTCATTCTTGCATATGCTATTGCTTGGTATCCATTTAATGTATGTAAACCAGCGCCTTCTATTAATTGTGGTTCATCGCCTTTATCCCCGTAAGTGCATGAATCGAATGCGCCTGGAATACCTTCATTTAGCGATTTGATTTCTCTTTGCTCTATCTCTACATCGACACCGCCTATTACGAATATTATATTCATAAGGTCGTTAAAGTCGACTTGAACAAATTTATCGATGCCTATTTCGAAGTTTTGTTCGATTGTTTTAAATAATAAGTCTTCTTTACCCCAGAAATACGCTGCATTTAATTTGCCTTTTCCGTGTCCTGGAATGTCTACGTATGTATCACGTGCAAGTGATGTTAGTTTAATATCATTATGGTTTGAGTCGATTGTTAAAATCATCATAGCATCTGATCTGTATGATAGTTCGTTTTCGCGGCCGTCTGTACCTAGTAATAATATGTTTGTAATACCTTCGACTTTTTGATATTGTGAGTTGTAATTATCATCTACATGAGCTGAATTTATTCTAAAAAAGATATACCCTAATGTTATAAGTGGAATTAGAATAAGTAAGACTAGTAGTATTATAAATGTTTTTTTAAATGTTGAATATTCTTTGAATTTACCCAAAAATATTTGCTGGCGATAGTAATTTATCGCAGCATTTCACCTCCCTCAAAATTCTTATTAACTCCATTATAGACAAGTATCTGGGTGGGTTCAATATCTAAATTAGGAATAATTTAGGGAAAATGATATAGGTTTTCATAAAAAAGTAGATATTTGTAGAGGAAATATATGATATAAATTATAATAAAGAAAGAGGTAGGGAAAGGTATTGCAAGATTTTATGACTTATAAAAAATATATAGTAGCTAAATAGAATGTAATACGAAAAGATAGCTATACTTGGGGGTAAAAATGGAGAAAACTAATTTTGAATTTTTAAGTTTATTAAAATCATCATTGAAAAATGAAAAATATGACGGTGAAAAAATAGATTTTGAAGATTTAGTGTATATTTATAAAATGTCTGAAATTCATCATGTTGTGCCGATGATATATAATGCAGCATATAATGAAGATTTTTTTAAGGAATGTGATGCGAATTTTCAGGCTATGTTTAAATCATCTGCTTTTAGATATATTTTTTCGCAAATTCAACGAACTAACCATTTTTTAGAGGTGTATAAAAAACTTAGTGAAAAAAATATAAAAATTTTAGTATTTAAAGGTATAATTTTTAGGAATATGTACAATAATCCAGATGATAGGATTTCTTCTGATGAAGATATTCTAATCAAAAAAGAGGATTATGAAAAAGTCAAAGAATTCTTTTTAAGTGAAGGGTTTGAATTTATCGACAAAGGAGAAGAATGTGCATATTTTTCGAAAAGCACTGGTCTATGCATCGAAGTGAGCACAAGTCTTTTTTCACATGAATCAAAAGCATATGGACATTTAAATAAGTTATTTGAAGACGTATTTGAAAAAAGTATAAAAATAAATATCGATAAAATCGATATACTAACATTATCACACGAACAACACCTTATATATATAGTGTTTCATAATATGAAACATTTTTTAACTGGGGGATTCGGAATTAGACAAGTTGCGGATTTCTCAAAATACATTGAAACTTATGGAGAATATATAAATTGGGAAAAGTTTTGGTCTGATTTAAAAGACTTAAACTACGACACCTTTGCACTCAATTTAATCGAAATAAGTTTAAAATACTTAGGCTTTAATGACGATAAAATAACTTACCCTGCCAATATTACAAGCTTTGATGAATTAAAAAATTCTCAAAAATATTACATTAACAGTGAATCACTTATAAACGACATATTAGATGCTGGGGTGTTTGGGGCCAGCACAATGGACAGAAAACATACTGCTCTTATGACGCTTGATGCAGTTGAAGATAAAAAAAAATCAAACCGATTAAAAGCAGTATTCCCAAACGTAAATTATTTAAAAGACAACTATACATACTTACAAAAATACCCAATACTACTTCCAGTAGCTTGGGGACAAAGAATTTTATCTTACTTAAAGAAAAACAAAACAAGTTCATATATAAATACTATGGAGTTGGGAAAACAGAGGATAGAATTATTAAAAGAATATAAAATCATAAAATAGGTTATAAATTTTAAACTAAAAAAGTATATATATAAAATTAAAAACGTAAATGTAAAAGAAAAATAGGGTTAAAATCAAACTTAAGAAAAATGTAATGTTGTTGTAAGTTGAAAATATGCAAGAAATATGGTATTTTTAATCTATATTTTGACTATAATAAAGAGGGAAGAGGTAAAATATAGTATGGATAAATATATCAGTAATAAAATAAAAAATATATCGCTATTTATGACTTTTTTTGTAGTTATACTACATTCAAACAACTTAGAAAAATCAAACGTAGTAAATTTAAATTCTGTGGTACAGAACTTTATAGGACAAGGTATAGTTAGGGTAGCTGTTCCTATATTCTTCCTAATATCAGGATATTTATTTTTCTACAACTTCGTTCCAAGTATGGAAAAATGGAAGTATAAATTTAAAAGCAGATTCCACAGCTTATTTATACCATATGTAATTTGGTGTACTGGATGGCTAATAATTTTATACTTAGTTGAATTACTACCAATTGGAAGGGCATTATTCTCTGATAGAATAGTATCAGATTATACATTAAAGGAATTATTCGTAAATACATATGTATATCCGCTTCCATATCAATTTTGGTATATAAGATCACTTATGTTAGATGTTATCTTAACACCAGTATTCTACTATATAATTAAATCATTAGGAAAAAAATCACTTCCTATATTAGTAATAGTATGGTTCTTATATCCAATATCAGAAATGTTCGGTGGATTATGGTTTTTACAAATATTCAATTACCCATTCACATTATTTGGAATAGGTGCTGCTCTTGCGATACACAATATAGATTTACATTTTAAATCTATAAAACCAAAACAGGTAACACTAATCGGTATACTATATCTACTTGCATGTGTAATTAGAACAGTTCTTATGTATACTGAATTACCATTATTAGATTTAGCAGAAAATCTTGTAATCTTATTTGGTGTTCCATTTATATGGTTATTCTACGACAGAATGAAAAGTATAAAAAATAAAAAAATCAAGATCGCCAAATACGGAATCTTTATATATTTCTTCCATATACCATTCCAATCTATCCTTAAAAAGGTTTGGTTTATGGTTATGCCACTTAGTGAAATAAGTAGTTTAATAATCTTCTTCGTGGCGCCAATAATAACTATAACAGTGTGTGTATTAGTGGCGATGTTCTTAAGAAGATATATGAATAGATTCTACATGATATTAAGTGGAGGAAGATAACACAACTATGGTATTTCATTTCAATTATGATTTGAAATACCATTATTATTATAAAGAATATATTTATAATAATAATATAAATAATATATTTATAAAAATAATTTTAAAGTGATTAGGGGTGATTGAGTGAAAAAGTTTTTTACTATTCTTATAGTTTTAGTGGCTATCTTTTTATTTAGATCAGAGATAAAAGATGCTGGAGATAAATTATCGAACTATATCCAAATCAACATATTAAATAAATATGAAAATAATCAAGGCGATGAAGAAAATAATTTAGATAATATGGAAAATAATTATAGCGATTCGGGTATAGAAGATGAGAATAATGGAAATAATAGTAATGTATCAAATGGAAGTTATATAAACTACGAAAATTATAAAAATATAAGACTAGGACAAAGTGTAAAAGATATAAAATCAAAATTAGGTGAACCTAATAAAATAGAAAAAAGCGAATATGGATTTGACTGGTATGTTTATAACAGTGATTACAGTAAATTTTGCATGGTAGGAATACTACAAAACAAAGTAGTAGCCCTTTTTAGCAATACTATGGATTCATGTGAAAGCAATATAAAATTAGGAACTACTGAATCACAAGTTCTAAAAAACTATAAACCTCTAGAATATAGATTAAAGGGAAATGTAAGATATATAATAAATGAAGATTATTATAGTGTAATAAAAACAAAAACATGCTATATAACTGCATTTTATGATTCTTTTGATGGTAATAAAGTAGTGGGAATACAAATTATATCAAAAAAAGTTGAAGAAAATATGGATGGGATTTATTCAACAGATTCATCTATATGTGGTGATTTTGAAAATGTAAATAGATATTTAATTAATAGTGAGAGATTTAATAAAAATTTAAATACTCTTTCATATGATGAAAATGCAACTTTATGTGCTCGTTCTCATAGCAAAGATATGAGGGATAATGATTATTTTGCCCACAACAACCTAAAAAATCAAACACCTTTTGATAGGATGTCATCATATAATATAAATTATATGGCTGCAGCGGAAAATATAGCAGGTGGTCAAACTAGTGGGATATTTGCTCATTATGCTCTTATGAATTCGAAAGGGCATAGAGTCAATATTTTGGGTGACTATAAATATATAGGTGTTGGAGTAGTTTTTGGTGGAAGCTTAAGCATGTATTTGACTCAAAATTTTTATAAATAATAATTTGTATAGAAATTTTTTAATATAGTTTTCTGAATCAATAAAAATAAAACCTTAATATTAGATATTGACATAATTTTTTTTGTATGATAATATAAAGTGAAATTAAGTAGACCAGATAATCGCGGGCAGCGTAAGCTGCGTGAGGAAAGTCGGAGCTCCATAGAGCAGGGTGCTAGGTAACGCCTAGTGGGAGTGATCCTAAGGAAAGTGCAACAGAAAAGAACCGCCACTTTTGTGGTAAGGATGAAAAGGCGAGGTAAGAGCTCACCGTCAGCTAGGTGACTAGCTGAGCCGTGTAAACCCCACCTGGAGCAAGGCCAAGATAGGGCATAAGGGATGTTGCTCGCATCCTCCGGTAGGTAGGCCGCTTGAACTTATTGGTGACAATAAGTCTAGAAAGATGATTATCTAATACAGAACTCCGCTTATAGATTTGCTTAATTAAACATGTAACTAGAAACTGCAATTATATTAATTGCAGTTTTTTTGTATTCAAATTTATGTATTAAAATGGGAAAAAATAAAAAAATTAACAATAAAGCTTGATAATATCCTATAAAAGTAGTAAATTTTTATTAGACATATAAGTAAATTTTGTAGACATTAATAAAAGATTAATTTAAGCGAAGTACAAAGTTGTATAAAATATTGGATTCAATAGGGGAGGAAAAAATGAAATCAATAGATAAAGTAATATTAGGGGGAGTAGTTGTAGCATCTACTATAGGTATAAATTATAATATCGCTTCAGCAGACATTGTATCGCAAGAAATATATACTACGACTAACCGACTGAATATGAGAAAAGGACCATCGACTGATTATACTTTAGTTGGAACTTTAGATAAGGGAGTAAAAGTTAAAGCTATAGAAAAATCAAGTGATGGTAAATGGTTGAAAATAAATTACAATTCTCAAAATGTATGGGTTAATTTTGCATATCTACAAAAAGACAAATCATCAAATAATGATATAAAATTGGATTCTCAATACGAAACTACAGCAAATGTTAATATGAGAAAAGGACCATCAACTGATTACACCAAAATAATAATTGTGCCAGCGCAAACAAAAATAACACCTATAAAATCATCAAGTGATGGAAAATGGGTGCAAATTAATTATAAAAATGTAACTGGTTGGATAAGTGCTCAATATATAAAAACTGTAAGCACAACTCAAACTCCAACTCCGACTCAACCGAATAAAGTTGAAGTTGGCAAAAAATATAAAACAACTGAATATGTAAGGGCTAGAAAAGGACCAGGAACTTCATATGATGTTGCGACAGTTTTAGCAAAGGGAACTCAAGTTGTACCTGTTGAAATTTTAAAATCAGGATATTGGGCTATGTTCAAATACAATAATCAATATATGTATGTTTGTACAGATTATTTAGAAGCAGACAATCAAAGCACAACACCGACAGAACCGGAAAAACCTATTACCGGAAAGGATTATTACACTACTGCAAACCTTAATATCAGAGATGGGGCGAGCACTACTAGCAGTAAAATAGGAAAAATTCCAAATGGAACAAAGGTTTCTGTTGTAGATTTTAATTCAAATAAAACTTGGGCAAAAGTTGTGTATAACAACAAAACTGGATGGGTTTCTGCACAATATTTAAGCACGAAATCACAAGAACCAGAACAAAAAGAGGACACTTATTGGACTGGAACTACTACTCAAAATTTAAATATGAGAAAAGGTCCATCTACAGATTACTCTATTATAATCACAATACCAAAAAATTCAGATGTTAAGATATATGAGACAAAATCAGGCTGGGCAAAAATTAAATATAAATCATATGAAGGGTATTGTTCAGCATCATTTATAAAATAGAATTAAGCTAAATAAGATTAAAAGCATAAATTAGTTTTCTATAAAATCGAAATTAATATTATAAAAAGAAAAATATATTATTAAAGGGGCAGTTATAGAAAGTAGTTTAATACTTAATGAAACGCCCCTTTTATAATTGAGGGGGAGAAAAAATGAATATTTTAGTAACAGGAGGAGCTGGCTATATTGGAAGCCACACTTCAATTGAATTAATTAATGCAGGGTATGAGGTAATTATTGTCGATAATTTATGCAATAGTAACTTTATTGTTGTAGATAGAATACAAGAAATTACAGGCAAAAAGGTTAAATTTTATAAAATAGATGCTACAAATAAAGAAGAACTTAAGAAAGTATTTGTAGAAAATAAAATAGATGCCGTAATTCATTTTGCAGCACTTAAAGCAGTTGGGGAGTCTGTTGAAAAGCCACTTGAATATTACAGCAATAACTTGATAAATACCATAAATATTTGGGAACTTATGAGGGAGTTTAATGTGGACAAGTTTGTATTTAGTTCATCAGCGACTGTTTATGGAAGTCCAAAAACGTGTCCTATAAAAGAGGATTTTCCTCTTTCAACAACGAATCCTTATGGAAGTACTAAGCTTATGATAGAAAATATGCTTAGGGACATTTGTAAAGCAGATAAGGATTTTAACGTTGCAATACTTAGGTATTTTAACCCAATAGGAGCACATGAGAGTGGAAAAATAGGGGAGGAACCAAACGGAATTCCTAATAATTTAATGCCTTATATCACAAAAGTCGCTGTTGGAAAATTAAAAGAGCTAAGCGTTTTTGGAAATGATTACGATACTCATGATGGAACAGGTGTGAGAGATTATATCCATGTTGTCGATTTGGCAATTGGACATGTTAAAGCTCTTGAAAAATTAAATCAAAAACCTGGACTAGTTACATATAATCTTGGAACAGGTACTGGCTATAGCGTGCTTGATTTAGTGAAATCTTTTGAAAAAGCTAGTGGTGTAAAAATACCATACAAGATAGTAGACAGAAGGGCTGGCGATATTGCAATGTGCTATGCTGACCCTTCAAAAGCAAAGGAAGAATTAGGTTGGGTCGCAAAATACGACATAGATAAGATGTGTAAAGATTCTTGGAATTGGCAAAGTAAGAACCCAAATGGTTATAATTTAGAAGAAAAAATTCTTGAAACTGTAAAATAACTTAACTTGTGTAATAAATATATAAAATTTTGTTAAAAAAACTTTATATTTACGTAATATAAATTTGGCTAAAAGTATGTTATATATAGTATATGATGAGATTTTTAGTCAAATTTATTTTTAGTCATGAAAAGAGTGATTATTTGGGAGGAAAAACTTGGAATATTTAAGAATTTTAATTTTATCTATGATTCCAGTCACGGAACTTCGAGGTGCGATACCAATTGGGATTGCCCTGGATTTGAATCCTATAGGAGTTTACATAGCAAGTGTATTGGGCTCAACATTAGTTTCAGTGCCTTTGGTACTGACTTATAGACATATTGTGCAGTTTATGCGAGATAAAAAAATATTAACTAAATTATTGAATAAAATCGATCAAAAAATAGAAAATAGCATGAAGAAAATGAAGGCAGCATCTTTTTTAGGTATAATATTATTTGTAGGAATCCCGCTGCCGACAACGGGTACATGGACAGCATCAGCGATTGCATCAATTCTTAGAATGAGGATAGTTGAGGCTTTTGCGGGAGTTTTTATTGGAAATTGTATGGCGGGAATTATCGTACTTTTAATTTCATACCATATAATATAATATATGTTAATATGTTAATTAATTTTCATATTACAAAATTCAAAAAGTAACATAAAATGACAAATTAAGTCAAAATTTTGTTACAATTTTTTAAACTATTTTTTTGAAAAAAATATGGGAATTTTTAAAAAATATGCTAATATATTAATGTAGAAAGGGGGGAAAGAGTATGAAGAATATTTTTAAAAAGACTTTTATTGTGCTTTTATCAGCAATCATTATATTTGCAGGAACTGCACCAGTTAGTAATGCAGCATCTAAACACATGATAATTGTCAACACTAAGAAAAACACATTAAATTACTATGTAAATTATACTCTAGTAAAGAAGTTTAGATGTGCTACAGGAAAAGCTAGTACACCAACTCCACAACGTAAAACAACTATTGTAAATAAAATAAAAAATAGACCGTATTACAAAACTGGTATACCAGGAGGAGATCCAAGAAATCCTCTAGGAAAAAGATGGATGGGTCTAAATATAGATGGAACACAAGGAAGTACTTACGGTATACATGGAAATAATAATGAAAAATCTATAGGTAAAAATGTAAGTCACGGATGTATAAGAATGCACAATAGCGAGGTTGAATGGCTATTTGACCAAGTTCCACTAGGAACAGTCGTTTTAATAAAAAATACATCAAATTCAGATAACTATATAGCTAATTACTACAATGTAAAATTACTACAAAGTGGTTGGTTTACTGAAAACAAAAAAACATATTATAGAAAATCTAATGGCCAATTAGCTAAAGGATGGACTACAATATCTGGTAAAACTTACTATTTCGGCAAATCAAAAGGTCAATTATACACTGGATGGGCTACAATAGGTGGAAATAAATATTATTTAGGCACTGATGGAGCTATGCGTACAGGATGGCAAACAATAGGCGAAAATAAATATTATTTCAATTCTAAAGGTGTAATGACTAAAGGATGGGCCACAATAGACGGTAATAAATACCATTTTGGTAAGATATCAGGTAAATTAGCTACTGGATGGACTACAATAAGCGGCAAGAAATATTACTTCGGTACAGATGGTGTGAAACAAACTGGATGGATTACAGTAGGCAGTAATAAATACTATCTAGGAACTGACGGTGTAAGACGCACTGGTTGGAGAACAATAGATGGAAATAGATATTACTTTGGTAAATCATCAGGTAAATTATACACTGGCTGGGCTACAATAGGTGGTAAAAAATACTACTTAGGAACTGATGGCGTTATGGTTACTGGAAAACAAACAATAAATGGTGTTGTTTATGAATTTGGCAAAGACGGAGTACTAAAAGGAAAAGTCGAAGAGCAAGATAAAGAACCTGACAAACAACCAGAAAATGACCAAACTACAAAAGATAATAAATCAGACAATGAAGATAATACAAAATCTAATTTAGAAAACAATAATGTTGAACAAGATACTCAAGTATTAGAAAATGTTAAATAATTATTAGGGTTTCTTAGGTTAAGAAACTGATTTATTTAGATAAAAATACTGCTTTCAATGAGGAATTAAACTCCTCTTTGGAGGCAGTATTTTTTGATTGTAAGTAAATTGTAATATTTTTGTATAGTTTATTTGATTGAATATTGATTTTTGTTAGTCTATAATAAATGAGGTAATATGAACTATTTTAATATATTGATTATTAATGTAAGACAATTATAATTTAAGGGGGAGATATTTTGAAGAGATTAAATTCAATATTCAAAATGGACAAAAAGAATAGGCATCAAATTTTATTATGGCTAATTGGAGGATTAATTTTAACATTTGCGACTGAAATTTTTCTTAGAGGAAGTGTTAAAGAAGTAGTTTCATGGGTAAAGGAAACACCAGGGGTTATGCTAGCTAATTACCTTTTAATACTTATGCTTACATCTATATTTTTCTTGGCAAAAAGAAAATATATGGTATACTTCATTAGTTTTGTGGTAATACTAGGAGTGTCGATAACTACTTTTTTCCTTATGAAAGTTAGGGGGACTCCGCTTACATTCTCTGATTTATATTCTATTGGTGAGGCTATGGAAATAGCAGATAAGTATATAAATCCAACTATTATAATAATAGGCATAGTATGCATAGCGTTTTTGGTTGTTTTTTGTGTATTTCTATATAAATTAGATGGCGATACAAAGAGATTTAAATTAATAAACTTTGTACTTGTTTTTGTTGTGAGTGCAGTATTTTTTACTACAGTAAAATCTCAACAAGCCAAAAATATAATGGTATATAAAAGATGGGATATTCCAGCATCCTATAAATGCAATGGTTTGACATATTCAACTGTAGAATCATGCTTAAAATACATAAGAACTAAACCAAATGATTACTCACAATCAAAAATAGCTAAAATTAAAGAAAAGGTCGATAAAGCAGAAGCTAATGACAATAGAAAATTAAACAAAAATAAACCTAACGTACTATTTGTTCAATTAGAAGCGTTTATGGACCCAGAAACAATAAAAGGTGTAAAATATAGCAAAGATCCAATACCAAATTTCAGGAAATTAACTAAACTTTACACAAGCGGTATGGCCAATGTTCCAACAACAGGAGGAGGTACTGTTAGAACTGAGTTTGAAGTTATGACAGGAAACAATATCGACTATCTTACTCCAGGAGAAATACCATACAGCACAATTTTAAAAAGCAAATATTATAATTCTGTAGCAACAACACTTAGTTCACAAGGTTATGAAACTCATGCTGTGCATAATTTCCAGGGAAATTTCTATGGTAGAAACAACGCCTATGGAAAATTAGGATTTGGAGATTTCACATCACAAGAATATATGAGTGGCTATGAATTAAACGAAAGAAACTGGATAAAAGATAAAATACTAACTAAATATATAAAAAAAGCATTAGACTCAACAGAAGGTTCTGATTTAGTATACACAGTAACTGTACAAGGACACAGTAGTTATCCAACAGATGCGGAAAATTACGATTTTCCAATAAAAGTAAGTGGTAGTTTAGATCAAGAGATACTAAATCAATTATATTACTATGTTAATCAAATTAAAGGAACTGATGATTTTATTGGGGATTTAGTGAATATGGTTGACAAAATGGATGAAGATACAATAGTATTATTCTATTCTGACCATATGCCAAACTTAAAATTATTTACTGACGATAATTTTTATCTAGATAAATTCAAGGCTCCATATGCATTTTATGCTAATTATGACATAGAAAAATATGACATAGATAAAATAGAATCTTATGAATTAAGCTCTTTAATGTTTAAAGAGGCTGGACTAAAATACGGTCCAATGGAAAGATTTAATACATATATGAAAAATGATAAAGACTTTGCAAAGATGCAAGATTTAATAGAATACGATGTATTATTTGGAAAATCATACTATATAAGTGATGATGAAAAACCAAAGAAAAATAAAATCAAAATGGGTATCGACAATGTTTGTGTAAGTAGAATAGAACATAAAGACAACAAGATACTTATACATGGCGAAAATTTCACTACAAATAGTAGGGTTTATTTAAATGATAGTCCTGTAAGCAAAAGGTTTATAAATGAAAATACTTTAGAAGTTGATGAAATAGATAACTTAGAAAGAGTATCTGTTAAACAAATAGGACGTAATAGTGTAGTACTTAGCTCAAGTGATGACTTTGACTACAATTCATTAAATGCAAGTAAATAAGATAAGTTGGGGGTATAAAGCACTTCTGTGTGTTTATACCCCTAAATTAATAACATATAGAAAATAAACGAAAAAGGGAGATGAATTAGATGTCGAGGACTGCTAAGAACGCCGTTATAATTATGGTGGCAACTTTACTGTCTAGAGTATTAGGATTTTTGCGTGAAACAATTTTAGCAAATTTCTATGGAACTAGCATGGTAGCTGATGTTTTTGTACTAACATTTAATATACCAGGGCTAATTATATCAATTGTAGGATCAGTAATATATATGATGTACATACCTATGTATTACGACACGAGGGACCGATTGGGTGAGGATGAAGCTCTTAAGTTCACAAATAATATTTTAAATATTTTATCAGTATTTTCAATAATAGTATCTATATTGGGAATAATTTTTGCAGGAGAAATAATAAAAATATTTGCAATCGGATTTACAGGTGAAAAATTTAACCTTGCAGTTCAATTCTTGCGAATTATGATGTTTGGAGTTTTATTCTTATCTCTAAACAAAATACAATCATCTTTCCTACAAGTAAAGGAAAGTTATCTGCCAGCATCTATAGTTGGTGTAGTTTATAATATAGTAATAATAATTGCGATATTTATAAGTGTAAAATTAGGAAGTTACTATTTAGCTATAGGAGCTCTTGTGGGGCTTTTTATACAAGTGCTTTTATTACTTCCATGCATGTATAAAAGAGGTTATAGATATAGCTTTTATATGAACATAAAAGATGAATCAATCATTAAGATGATAAAATTGAGTATACCTATGATGATGGGTGTTGCGATGAGTCAGCTAAATGTATATGTCGATAAAGCACTTGCAAGTACTTTAGGAGATGGTAAATTAGCCGCACTTAACTATGCATCACGTCTAAATGACTTTGTGGTTGCGCTTTTTGTAACATCTTTAATTACAGTTATTTATCCAAAATTATCTCAATTTGTAAATAATAAAGACACAATAAATTTTAAAAAGATAATTGTAAAATCAAGTAACTGTATAATATTAGTCGTTGTGCCTATAGTCTTAGGGGCGATAATTTTAGCCGAACCAATAGTAAGAGTCTTATTAGAAAGAGGTAGTTTCAGCGCCGAATCTACAGCTATGACTTCTAATGCATTAAAATTATACGCAATAGGTATAATAGGGTATGCAGTAAAAGAGATTTTAAGTAGAGGATTTTATTCACTTGGGGATACAAAAACACCTATGATAAATTCATCTATCTCTGTAATAATAAACATAATACTAGATTTAATATTCATAAAACCATTTAGTTATATGGGGCTTGCGATGGCAACTAGTATTTCATATATGGTAACTGTAGTACTTATGTTTTTCAGCCTTAGAAAAAAAGTCGGCTCATTTAACGGAAGTGCAGTTGTATCGACATTTTTAAGATCATTAATAGGGGCAATTGTGATGTCTATAGTCGTTATATTAATTTATAACAACTTAGTTGCTGTTTTAGGTTTATCTTTTATAGGCGAATGTACATCATTAGCTGCAGCTATTTTAGGTGGAATAATAGTATATATAATTTGTATGAAGATATTAAAAGTTGAAGAAATGAAATTAGTTGAAGATAGCGTAAAAAACTTTTTTAAAAGATAAAAACTTAAAATATAAGTATGTTGAAGTATAAATAGCTGAAAATAAAAAGTTTAAAAATAAGAATTAAAAAGCTTAAATGCAATTTGAAAAAACACAAAAAATGTCCAAAAACTTGGAAAATTAGTCGTGTATGTAAATTTATTAAAAAATAAAAGGAATTTACTTAAATTTATATTAAAAATCTAATAAAAATGTTTTTCACCTTAAATTAAAAAGTAAAAAAACTAATTCTTAAAAATTTGTTTTCAAAAAAAAATCTAAAGATAAGGTATAAAAAATCAACTTGCTGGTAAAAAATATCGAATTATGCTAGAATGATTAGGAAATACAAATTTTAGAAATTAGGGGGTGAGTGTCAAACATCATGTTTACTGAAAAGAAAACAAAATCGACACTATCAAAAGCATTAGCATTAGGGATGGTTGCAACTTCAGTATCATTTGGATCACAAACTGCAACTGCAGACGCAGCAAAAATTGAAAATACGAATACAACTTCAACATATAAAACTCAAACATCAAAAACTGGAATAGTTACAGCATATGCCTTAAATATAAGAAAAGGGCCATCAACTTCTTATGAAAGAATAGGTTCTTTAGCTGAAGGACAAAAGGTTACTGTTACTAGTACTGCTAGCAATGGCTGGTACAAAATAAAAACTTCATCTGGAAAAGTTGGATACGTAAGTCCAAAATACTTAAAAGTATCAACAACTGAAGCAGATAAAGATGATAAAGATGATAATGAAAATACTCATAAGGGAACTTATGTAGTAAAAACTTATTCAAAAATATCAAAAGTTGGTAGAGTTTCTGTAAGTTCATTAAACCTTAGAACAGGTCCATCTACTTCTTATTCTAAAAAGGGAAGCCTTCACAAAGGATATGTAGTAGGTATAGTAAAACAATACAGCAACGGTTGGTACCAAGTTAAATTAAAAGGTGGTAAAAAAGGATGTGTTGATGGTTCTTATTTAAAAATAACTTCAGGAACATCTTCTGATTTAAAAAATGGAAGTTCATTATCAACTGGAAAAGAAGATAACAACGACGGTACTGTTTCAAGTTCAAGAGTACAAGCTGTAATAAATATGGTAAAAAGACAAGTTGGTAAACCATATGTTTACGGTGCAGCTGGGCCAAATTCTTTTGACTGTTCAGGTCTTACATATTATTGCTATAAAAATGCGGCTGGAATAACTCTTAATAGATCTTCAGCAGCACAAGCATCAAATGGAAGATATGTTAGCAAAAGTGAATTAAAACCAGGAGACTTAATATTCTTCAATAGTGGAACAAACCGTATCCGCCATGTTGGTATGTACGTTGGAAATGGACAATTTATCCATGCTCCAAGTCCAGGAAAAAGTGTAAAATATGAAAACTTATATTCTTCATACTATGTAAAAGGATATGTTACAGCTAGAAGAATAATAGGATAATAATTGAAAATCTAAAATCGAAATAAAGATCACATGTATCGGTTTTTATAAAGAAGTCTTTATTCTAAACACCTTTCACAAGGTAGACTTCTTTGAAATGCATTAACGGAAATTATTTTTATCTATAATCTAAAATTGATTATAATTTCCTATGCGTTATAAAAAAATCGTAATTTCATGTGGTCTTTTTTTGCTCTAAAAAGAATATACATACTTTATTCTTCATAAAATTTACTATTAGACAAGTAATTGGAGGAAATTGGTATGATTAATATTGCGGGGAAATTAATAAGTAATAAAGTGAATAATATCAGATTCTTTTTGAATTATCCTAAGCTAGATATAGAAGAAGAGAATGATCATGTTCAGAAATTTGTGGAACTTGTAAATAAATCTATAAAAAATGAGGTCGATATTTTTGAGGAGATAGTAATAAACACTTATTTTGAGGAGAATATTATAGGAAATGTAAACGCAATATCTGAGTTTCAAATCGCATTTAACCGAGGAAATATAATCAGTATGCCGATGGAGTTTACACAAATTATTGGACTTACTGATATTAGCCATATATACAGCTACAATTACGATTTTAATTTGATGAAAAAAATCACACTAAATGATATTTTTAAGCAAGATATAGACTTTGAAAAAATTATCGAAAGCTATGTAATGGAAGAGATTTATGAGATATTAGATAATTATAAAAGCAATATGACTTATGGTGTATACGAGCTTATGATGGAGGCGATTTATATATGTGATGATCCAGTTTTTTATTTTAATGGTAGGGAACTGGTTATTTGTATATCTAGTTTTGAGCTTACAAGCCAGGTCGACAATTTGATTGAATTTCCGATATCTTTTAAGAAGATAAAAAATATTTTGAGCGATTATGCGCTTAGAAATATTTATTTGTATTAGATTTTAATTTATTGTGTGAAAAATATAATTGTAGAGAGAAAATATACTTATAAAATTGGAGGTAATTTATGGGAAAATTTATAAAGTATAATAGAGAGGAAGCTACCAAGTATGCTACAAAGTGGGCATTATCAAGGAATCCAGCTTATAAAGATTATGAAAAATGGGGCGGAGATTGTACAAATTATGTGTCTCAATGTGTACATGCTGGAGGTATACCTTTTGACCACGAAGGCAATAATATATTAAAACAATGGTATTGGTATAGCGATATGAACAGAACCCCTAGCTGGACGGGGGCTGAGCCTTTTTATAAATATTTAATTGGAAATAATACAGACGACACACAAAATTTTGGAGTTTATGCAAAAGAAGTAGCTTATAATGAATTGGAACTTGGTGATATTGTTCAACTTATATACGAAAATGATTTGGCATATCACAATATGATAATAACAGACGTTATTTTAGAAGGAAATTATTTAATCGACTATTTAATTTGTCAACATACTTATGATTTATTAAATTATCCACTTAGTATGAAACAGGGCGAAAAAAGATACATAAAAATTTTAGGATATTATGAATCATAATGGATTAAAATGTTAATAATATTTGAAAAAAGCCTTTCTTAATGATAAAATTACTGTATAACATATAGAAAATTATGCTTATTTTAAAAGTTTATATTAAGATAATTTAAACCATAATAAAATGAGAAAGGTGAATTCGGTGACTAAGAAAAAAACAGGTAATACAACAAATAAAGAGGGTAAAAAAACTACACAAACTAGAAAAAAACAAAGCACAACTACGAGAAGTAGAGAATCACAAAGCAGAAACACTATAACTAGCACTCAAAATAGAAATACTAAAAGTGGAAATACACAAACTAGGACAGCAAAAAGAAGTAGTGGGCGTAAAAAATTAAAAAAGAAAAAAGGATTACATAGAAAAAAGACATCATTGAGAACTAGGAGATTAATTGCATTGGTATGCACGATTTTAATACTAATAGTAGTAGGATTTATAGGCAAAAAGACTGTAAGTTTTGTAAGCAGTATTTGGCCTAATATAGAGTCAGTAAAAAATTCTCTTACTGGTGGAAAAATCGACAAAACAAATGTAGACACTAGTGATCAATACGACATAAATGACGAAAAACAACCAACTCTAGAAGCAAAACACAACATATTTATAGATGTCGGTTGTGGTGGTAATGAAACTGGATACGTCACAAAAGACAATGTAAAAGAAAAAGATTTAGATTTAGAAATAGCGAAATTAGTAGCAAAGCAATTATCAAAATACGACGATGTAAATGTAATATTATCAAGACAAGAAGACGTATATATGAGTGCTGATGAAAGAAAATCTTTAGCAGAAAATCAAAATGCAGAACTTTTTGTATCTATACATATGGCTGGTGAAAACACTGGAAAAGCTGATGGAGTTGAGACTATATACTATAAAGGTTCACAAAATGGTTCTTATGATTTTGCAAGTCTTATGCAAACTTCTATAATGGCTTTTATAAAGGCCGAAAATAGAGGGACGAGTGCATATGAAATGAGTGTATTAAAGGACAACTCTATGCCTTCTATATACATTCAATGCGGTTTCCTTAGTAATTCTGCAGAAAAGAAAAAACTAACAGATAAAGAATACCAGCAAGAATTAGCAAAAGGGATAGCACAAGGAATACTGAGTTACATAGATGCTAAAAAATAAAAAAGGAAGTGCTTATTATGGATAATTTAGAAGTAAAGAAAATTTTAATTGAAGAATCTTTGAGAAAAAGTCAGATGTCACAGATTTTTGATGTTGTTTCAAATGATAAAATGGTATTTTTCAGATCGTTACAACAATATAAAAACAACAAATTATTGTTGGGAATAATATTAGATGAATCTGCTTATACAACTATAACAATTTTCTTTGGAAAAGTTATAGATGAATCTAAAAAAGACATAATAATAAAATTAATAAATGAATTAAATGGATTACATAATGTAGAAAAATTTGTTTTAAACAGAAATGATGAACTTTTAGTTCAAGTACCATATGTGGCTTTATCACAAGATTTTAATGGAGATATAGCTCTAGATTTATTAAAAACACTTTACCATATTCTAACTAACAATGCATACGATAAATTCGAAGACATTTTAGGTGAAAGCATGTGTAACAAATTATAATAATGTTTGCACTTTAAAAAACAAAATAATTTTATATAACAAATCATAAATAAAAGGGGGTCAATTTTGGATAAATAAAAACTATCTGGAATTGACTTTTTTGTTAATTAAAATGATTATTAAAATTTAATTGTATCTAATGGGGGAGATATTATGGAAGGGAGTTTTGTAGTTTCAAGAAAATATGAAAATAAGTTAGACATTAAAACAAGAAAAGAAAGAGGCATCTACTATACACCTTATGTAGTAGTAAAGTACATATTAGATAATACTATTGGAAAACACGACATAGTACAAAATCCATATCCAAAAATTTTAGATATGAGTTGTGGATGTGGCAATTTTTTAATACAAGCATATACTATGCTTTACAAAAAGTTTTACGATAACATAGATAAACTAAATCAAAGATATGGACAAGACTTTATATGTAAAGAAGACATAGGTTTACATATTATAAAAAATTGTATTTTTGGAGTCGATACAGATAATGACGCTCTAATAATATTAGAAAATGAATTGAAAAAGATTTTAAAAAAGGAATTAAGGGAAACGTATAAACACAAACCTCTTATAAGAGATGATGATTTAGATGAGATTTTAGACGAAGAATACCTAGACAAGCTCAATATATTTTGTGGTGATAGTTTAAAAAATGATTTGAGCGAGGTTTTTGGAGTTGATAAATTCGACTATATAATAGGAAATCCACCTTATGTAGGTCAAAAATATCTAGATAATAACTATAAAAAATTTCTATATAAAGAATTTGAAGAGGTGTATAAAAATAAAGGTGATCTGTATTTTTGTTTTTATAAAAAGATTTTAGACTTATTAAGACAAGGCGGAAAATCTGGGATTATAACACCTAGATATTTTATGCAAAGTCCATCAGGAAAATATCTAAGAAGTTATTTAGTAAACAACTCTCAAATAGAAAAAATAATTGACTTTCTAGGAGCAAACTTATTTAAAGGTCTAGGGGTGGCGAGTTGCATAGTTATTTTTGGACATAAAATAGAAACAGACAATAAAAACAACTGCTTAGAATTATATAAAATAAAAAATGAAAATATAAATATAAAGAAAATCGCCAATTTAGAAGACTATATAAATAAAGAAAATTTTAAAAAAATAAATTTAGAGATAGATTCCCTTGGCGATACTTGGCTTATGGTTGAACAGGCAGAATTTGAATTTTATAATAAAATTCAAAATAAGTGTGAATATTTTTTAGAAGAAATTTGTGAAAGTTTTCAAGGTATAATTACAGGCTGTGATAAGGCCTTCGTTGTGGATAAAAATGATAAAAATTTGCAAAAAATAAATGGAAAATTTTTAAAAAACTGGATAAAAAACAAAGATATTGGGAAATATATAATAAATAATTCACAATCTATGTTAATATATTCAAACGACATAAAAAACGAAGAAGAAGAAGAGTTTTTAGTTGAAACATTTTTAAAACCATATAAACAAAAGCTACAAAATAGAAGAGAATGTAGAAGAAATTATAGAAAATGGTATGAATTACAGTGGGGAAGAGAAAAATATTTATTTGAACAGAAAAAGATAATGTACCCTTATAAATCCCGAAGTAATAAATTTGCAATAGATATAGATAATACTTATGGAAGTGCTGATATTTACTCATTTTATATAAAAGATGAATATAAAAATGAGTTTTCATATGAATATTTAGTTGGCTTATTAAATTCAAAAACATACGATAAATATTTTAAAATAATCGGAAAAGAAATGGGCAAAAAGGTATTCGATTATTATCCAAATAAAATAATGAAGTTAAAAATATTTAAAGACGAAAATTATGACGAAATAGAAGCACTATCTAAAGAAGTAGTATCACTTTCAAGACAAAAAATAATGGTGAGTAATGAACTTAATACATATATAAATGAATGTAACGGAAAAACTGTAGAAAAATTAACAATATCAACAGTTCAAGGCGAATTTAAAAATAATTTTTTAGAAATTAATGGATATGAAAACGTTGCAAAAATACAAGACAAAAAAATTTCTCTCTTAAAAGAAAAAAATTACCTTGAAAAAAAAATCGATTTCATAGAAAATAAAATAGACGAAAGAATTAAAAAATCTTTAAATTTATAAAACACTTATTTGAATTTTTAACTTTAAATAAAACAATAAGGTGATGTAAATGAAAGGTTTAGTTTTAGAAGGGGGAGGCACAAAAGGTGCTTACCAATTAGGTGCTTATAAAGCTTTGAAGGAATTAGGTATGGAGTTTGATGGAATTGTCGGAACTTCAATAGGTGCTCTAAATGCAGCATTTATAATACAAGGTGATTATGACATAATGGAAGACATATGGTTAAATCAAGATTACAAGAGTTTTATGATAATAGAAGAAGATTTATATGAAAAATATAAAAATACTGAATTTAAAGTAAAAGATATTGTAGCTATTGTAGATTTAATGAATAGAGTCAGAAAAAATGAAGGAATAGATATAACACCTTTAAAAAATTTATTAAAAGAATATATAGATGAAGACAAAATAAGAAAGTCATCTAAAGATTTTGGGTTGGTAACTGTATATTTAGACAAAAAAATAATTCCACAACATCTTATGAAAGAAGATATACCTGAGGGGCAACTTGTAGATTATTTGATTGCAAGTGCAAGTTTACCAATATTTCAGCTAGATAAATTAGATGATAAACTTTATTTAGACGGTTTTTTATCTGATAATACACCAGTTGGGTTATTGGCGAATAAAAAATATGATGATATAATAGTACTTAGATTATCGAATGATGTCACAGGAGATAAAAATTTAAAGAAATATGTAGATATAAATCTTACAGTAATAAAACCATCTATGGATTTAGGGGGATCTCTTAATAAGGATAAAGACCATATGGAGAAATTATTTAAATTAGGATATATGGATGTTATGAAAACCTACAAAAGATACGATGGAGTAAAATATTTCTTTAATGCAGATTTTATATACGATGAAAATACTTGTTTTGATATGATAACAAATTTAAACATAAAGACGATTCAAGATATATGTAAAATTTTAAAAATTAAAAGAGAACCGAGTCTTAGAGTTCTGCTAGAAAATATAATTCCACAAATTGGTGATATATTACATTTAGAAAAAGAATTTACATATAAAGATATTTTTTATAGTATATATGAGAGAATACTTGAGGAAAATAATATAGATGTTTTAAAATTATATGATTTTTCGAAAGTTATAGATTTGGTTAACTCACAAATCGAACCAATAGATTACGATTATGATAATAATGATAATAAACACATTATTTCATTAAATAAAAAAGAGAAAATTGAAAAGGCAATAATAAATAAAATACTAAATGATTTTAAAAATCAAAGTTTAAAAAAGATGCCGATTTAATTTTATTTTACTAAAAATAATATTTCCAAAGAAAAATAAAATTTTTATGTATATTAATTAGGAGGTACACAATGGAAAAAACAGTAGTAATAAAAAACGCAACAGGGTTACATGCTAGACCAGCAGGAATGTTTGTAAAAAAAGCTTCAGAATTCACTTCAACAGTAGAAGTATTAGCTAAAGGAAAAACTGTAAATGCTAAATCAATCATGGGAATAATGAGTTTAGGTTTAGGTCAAGGTGAAGAAATAGTAGTTAAAGCTGAAGGTGCAGATGACGCTGCTGCAGTAGATGCATTAGTAGAATTAATCGAAAGTGGATTTGGTGAATAAGAATCAATACAATATAATATAAAACCTGGGGTTTCCCAGGTTTTTATATAAAATTACTACAATAAATTAAAAGGTTTTTATGATAAAGATTTCTTTATATAGGAATTAAAATAAATAATATTTAGAAAATAAGAGCAAAAGTAACGATAGATTATATCTTACAATCAAGGGTATATTTTAGGAGGAATAAATATGTTTAAAGGAACAGCAGCATCACCAGGTATCGTACTTGGGAAAGCGTTAGTATTAGAGCATAATGAATTAGTAATAGAAAAGAAATCAATATCTGATGTAGATAAAGAAATAGAAAGATTAAACGATGCGGTTGCAATATCAAAAGCTGAATTAGAAAAAGTAAGAGATAAAGCAAAGGTAGAATTAGGGGAAGAAGAAGCACAAATATTCGAATCTCATTTATTAGTTTTAGAAGATCCAGAATTATTAGGTTCTGCAATAGACAAAGTAAAATCTGAAAATGTTAATGCTGATTTTGCATTAAACGAAATAAAAGAAATGTTTGTTGGTATGTTTGAAGCTATGGACAACGAATATATGAGAGAAAGAGCAGCAGATATAAAAGACGTTACAAATAGAATATTAAGACATCTATTAGGGGTTAAGATAGTTGATTTAGCTGCATTAGAAGATGAAGTTGTTTTAGTTGCACATGATTTAACTCCATCAGATACAGCTACTATGGATAAAAAGAAAGTTTTAGGTTTCTTAACTGATATCGGTGGTAGAACTTCTCATACTGCTATAATGGCTAGAACTTTAGAAGTTGCTGCAATAGTTGGTTTAACTGATGCTACTGAACAAATAAAAGATGGGGATTTCGTAGTATTTAACGGAGATACTGGTGAAGTTATATTAAACCCAGATGAAGAAACAATAGCTAAATATTCTCAAATGAAAAAAGAATTTGAAGAATATAAAAAATCATTAGAGTTATTAAAAGGACAAGCATCTGTTACTACTGATGGAAAACATGTTGAATTAGCAGGAAACATAGGTACTCCAAATGATGTTGAAGGTCTAATCAAAAACGATGCTGAAGGTGTTGGACTTTATAGAACTGAATTCTTATATATGGATAGAACTGATTTCCCAACAGAAGATGAACAATACGAAGCTTATAAAGCAGTACTTGAAGGAATGAGCGGAAAACCAGTTGTTATAAGAACTTTAGATATAGGTGGGGACAAAAAACTTGACTACCTACAAATGGATGAAGAAATGAACCCATTCTTAGGATACAGAGCGATAAGACTTTGCCTAGATAGAAAAGAAATATTTACAACTCAATTAAGAGCTTTATATAGAGCGAGTGTTCACGGAAAATTAAGAATAATGTTCCCAATGATATCTTCATTAGAAGAATTATTACAAGCTAAAGCTGTATGTGAAGAAGTAAAAGCTGAATTAGATACAGAAAATATCCCATACTCAAAAGATGTAGAGGTTGGTATGATGATAGAAGTTCCATCAGCAGCAGTAATATCTGATGTTCTTGCTAAACATGTTGATTTCTTCTCAATAGGAACAAATGACTTAATCCAATATACTTGTGCAGTAGATAGAATGAACCAAAAAATAAGCTACTTATATAACCAATTCAATCCAGCAGTATTAAGATTAATAAAAATGGTTATAGAAAATGCACATAAAGAAGGTAAATGGGCTGGAATGTGTGGAGAATCTGCAGGAGATCAAAGAATGATACCTATATTATTAGGATTTGGTCTTGATGAATTCTCTATGAGTCCAATATCTATATTACCAGCTAGAAAATTAATAAATTCTGTAAGTGAAGCAGATATGAAAGCTTTCGCAGATAAAGTTTTAGAACTTGGAACTGCTAAAGAAATAGAAGAATTTATATCTGAAACTTTTAAATAGAATTTACTTAATTTATAAATAAATTAGTTACCGAAAAATTTATATATATACACATTTATAGCCGACTTTTTAGTCGGCTTATTTTTTATGTATGAAAAAATATATATTAATGTTGTTAATAAGTATAATTTTTCTTATATATAAAAAAATCATACAAAAATATGCATAAATATGCATAAAAAAGAGCAAAATTACGATTTATCCATTATTTTTTAAAATATGAAAGAAATATTTATATATTTTTAATTTACTATTTTAAAATATGTGGTAAAATATATTTTGAGCAAAAAAGGTTACAAAAAAGTTACTAAATTATAAAGAATAAATAAAGTATTAATATTTTTATATTTATTTTAGAACGACATAAAATTTTATAAATATATCTTAAAAATAAAATTTGCATTGATAAATATAAAAAATATTGTTATTATTGAGTAGTAAACTTAGCATAAAAAGGAATATTGTAAAAAAAAGATGTTATATGAAGAATATTTGGTTAATACAATATATTTTATTCTTTAAAAGTAATTAAAAAACAGGAAGGGGGAATAATTGTCTAAGAGACAAGAAACCAATATGTACGATAAAGTAACTATAATACAATTTTCTATGATAATTGCTGCTATAGCATTATTATTATTTTTAGGAATTAAAGAAAAGCGTAAAAATGAGGAAAATATAAAAAAATTACCTATAAGAGTTAATGTAAATGGAATACGTGGAAAATCAACAGCAACAAGATTAATAACAGGTGTTTTAGATAGCGCTGGTTATAAAGTAGTAGGAAAAACAACTGGTACATCACCAAGAATGATTTACTGGAATAAAGAAGATGAGGAAGTTATACAACGTAATGGTTTAGGAGCTAATATAAAAGAACAAATTGATGTTGTTGACAAAGCTAGAAAAGCTGGAGCAGAAGCATTAGTATGTGAATGTATGGCAGTTAGACCAGAATATCAAGATGTATATCAAAATCAAATATTCAAATCAAACATAACAGTAATAGTTAACGTTTTAGAAGACCATTTAGATGTTATGGGACCAACTACAGATGAAATAGCTTTAGCATTTACTAATACTATACCATATGATGGATATTTAGTTGTGGATAACGGACCATATGTTGAATATTTCACTAAAGTATGTAAAGAAAGAAACACACAAATAGTTGTTGCTGACAATTCAAAAATACCAGAAGGACTAATGGAACAATTTAAATATACAATATTTGAAGACAACATTTCATTAGCATTAGCTGTTGCAGAAATTTTAAAAATAGATGAAGAAACTGCTTTTAAAGGAATGTTAGCGGCTAACCCTGACCCAGGTGCTGCAACAATAACTGAGTATGAAAATGAAGGGGCTAAAAGTATATTTGTAAATGGATTCGCAGCAAACGAACCATCTTCAACTTTAGCTATATGGGATAAAATAAAAGAAAAATTACCAAATACAGATAGGCCAGTAGTATTATTCAATGGTAGAGAAGATAGGGTCGACAGAACAGATCAGTTTATAGAAGACTGTTTCCCTTACCTTCAAGATGATGTTACACTTGTAGCTATGGGTGAAGGTAGTGACCATATCACAAAAGCTATAGAAAGTGGAAAATTAAATAATATAAAAGAATACATCGATTTATCAGATTTAGAAGTTGATGAATTAATAAAAGAATTATATTCTTTAACAAAAGATAGAGTTATGTTCGGAGTTGGAAATATCCATGGTGACGCTGATGAATTATTACAAAAAATGTTTAACATTTATATAAATGAAGAAGATTACTCAGAACACCCACAAATAAATCTAAAATTAGGAAATGTATTTAAGTTTAATTTTCAAAACTTATTTTAAGGAGGAAATATGTATATAACAGATTTTTATATGTCATTAGTCATAGGTGTTGTGGCAACCCTATTATTCGTTGAAAGTTTTGGTATAACACCAGGAGGAATCATAGTAGCAAGTTACTTAGCTTTAGTATTTGATTCACCGATAACAATAGTATTAATTTTATTAGTTTCATTCATAACATACGGTATAGTAAACTTTATATTACCAAAATTCGTTATACTTTATGGTAAGAGAAAATTCGTTGCAACTATGATAGTAGCTGTAACATTAAAACTTATATTCGAAGCAATATACCCAATAACACCATTCCCTACATTCGAATTTAGAGGAATAGGAATAATAGTTCCAGCATTATTATCAAACTGCTACTCAAGACAAGGAATAAAAATAACTTTAATATCTACTCTTGTTATGACAGCTATAGTTTATGGAATAATGCAAATAGTTTATTTTATATAGGTTGTAGGTGATTATATGGAAGAAAAAAAATTAGCGTTGAGAGATAAAATACAAATTTATATAAAAAACCAAAAACGTATAACAGGTAAAGGACTAACATTAGTAATATTAGTTCTTGCTGCTATTCTTTGTGGTTCAAGTTTTATAACATCAAGCGCAAGTGATAAATCAAACTCAGCAAGCAAATACAATGATGAAAGAATTGTAAAAGGTACTGTAGTTGGAGATATCATGCTTGGAAGATCAATAAAAAATAAAAGTGCAAAAAACAATTACAGTGATATACTAGATGGTGTATCAAGTATATGGAAAGACTCTGATTATGTTTCAGGAAACTTAGAGTGTGCTCTTTTAGATAATCCTGATGATTTCAAGAAAAATGATAAAGAAATACACATAAATGCTGAAACAAAATCAGTAAACTTATTAAAAGATAATGGATTTACATTAATAAACTTAGCAAACAACCACTTAGCAGACTTCTGTAGTGAGGGAGTAGTAAGTACTGTAAATACATTAAAAAAAGCAGGTTTAAATTATGTAGGAGCTGGAAAAAATATAACTGAAGCTAGTAAATACGATGTACAAGAAATAAATGGAGTTAAAATCGCTACTGTTTCTGTAAGTGATATAGTTCCTAAAAACTTCTCAGCAACTGACACAAAAGCAGGTATATTATCTACTAAAAACATGAGATACTATCAAGCTGTTAGAGATGCAAAAGCAAATGCTGATATAGTTATAGTTAATATACACTGGGGTGTTGAATATGCTTTAAACCAAACAGAACAACAACAACAATTAGCTAGAAATTTAATAAACTTCGGAGCTGATATAGTAATTGGTTCTCATCCACACGTACTTCAGCCTGTAGAAAAATATAAAGACGGTATTATATTCTACAGTATGGGTAACTTTGTTTTCGACCAAGGATGGAGTAGAACAAAAGATAGTATGGTATTAAATTACTTTGTAGACAAAGATGGAAACCTTAGCTTTGAAATGATTCCAGTTAGAATAAAAGATGGTTATCCAACAGTTACAAACAACAAATTCTTTGTAAACAGAACATTTAATACTTTAACTAAAGGTCTAAAAGATAGCGATTATGAAGTTAAGTCAGATACTTTACTTCTAAAAAATGCTATAAAAGTTGATTTACAAAAAGACAATGCTGGAGATAATGATACAACTACTGATCAAAATTCAACAGACTTAAATAATACTGATAATTCAACTAACACAATTGACGAAAATAATAACTACAATAATGAGGATGGCATCAATTACTAAAATATTAATATATGGAGAATGATGTTATGCAAAAGAAGAAGAGAAAGAAGAAATCAAATAAAAATTCCAACAACTTATTATATATTTTGATTATTGTATTAGTATTAGCAGCTGGTGCATTTGCTTATTTTAAATTCTTTAAAACAAGTAGCGGAAGTGGAAATACTAATGCGACTGTTCAAAGTAATAATGATTATGTAGTAAGTACATCAAACGAAACAGCAACAAAAATCGGTGAAGAAGTACTTGCTAAAGGCGGTAATGCAGTAGATGCTGCTATAGCAGTTTCTTATGCATTAGGAGTTGCTCAACCTTATGCATCAGGTATAGGTGGTGGCGGTGGAATGCTTATTTATGATCCAAGTAGCACTGATTATAAGTTCTACGATTATAAAGATGCAGCACCAGTTTCTGCAACAACAAAGCAAAGCGATATCGCTGTACCAGGTTTTGTACTTGGAATGGAGAAAATTTCAAATGATCTAGGTACTATGGATATTTCTGATTTAATCCAATATTCTGTGGATTTAGCAAGAGATGGGGTAGAAGTAAATAGTGACACTGTAAAAGCCATAAATTCTTTTGCGTCATTACTACAAAATGATGAAGATTATGTAAAAGAAGACGGTTCATTATTAGCAGAAGGCGATAAATTAGTACAAAGTGAATTAGCGAATACGTTAAAAACTATTCAAGAAAAAGGATCAGTAGGCTTCTATAGTGGTGAAATAGGACAAAATATAGCAAATGCAGCAAAAATGCAATTATCTGATTTAAGTGCATATGAAGTTAAAGAAGAAAAACCAGTTGAAGGTGACTTTAATGGATATAAAGTTGTTTCTGCACCAGCACCGTTTTCAGGTACTACTCTTATTCAAATGTTAAAAATAATTGAAAAAGAGGGAGAAACAAGCGATTTAACTGATACTGTTCAATATTTACAAGCTTTAGATAAAGCGACTACTTTAGCTCACTATAGCAGAGGAAAGAAATTAGCTGACCCTGCATTTAGAAAAGTAAATGAACAAAACTTAGTTACAGATGAATATATACAAAAACTAATTGACTCACATGCGACTTCATATAGTCAAGATGATGAAAGTGAAAGTACAACACACTTTGTTATAGTTGATAAAGATGGTATGGTAGTTTCAGCTACAAATACATTAGGACATTTTTATGGTTCTCAAGACAAAGTAAATGGATTCTATTTAAATTGTAGTTTAAAAAGTTTTGGTACGAGTGGAAAAAATAAATATGAAGCAGGAAAAAGACCTAGAACTTATACGAGTCCAACAATAATTCAAAAAGACGACTATATAATGGGTATTGGGACTCCAGGTGGTGTAAGAATATTAAAAATGTTAGCGCCAATAATAGTAGATGACTTATACTTCGGTAAAGATCTACAAAGCTCTATCAATAAATCAAGAGTAATATTCTATGAACCAGGTGTATTAATGCTTGAAGACGGCAGAAGTGAAGAATATATAATAGATGTATCAAATTGTGGATATCCATATGTTGATGTAAAAGACCAACTTTACTTTGGAGCTGTACAGGCTGGCGGAATTTCGAACGGAAAATATTTCGGAGCTAGTGATAATAGAAGACTTGGTAAAGTATCTATAAATGATAAATAGATAAAAACTGCTATGTAAATAAGCATAGCGACAATGCAAAATAATTTGTGCTTATGATGAAATAAATACTCCTTTATGGCAATGATAAAAATATAAGTCAATGTCAGGAAGGAGTATTTTTTATGATTAACTTAAGCAAAGAATTAATAAGACAAATAATAGCAGATGGAGGATTTCAAACTCCAAAGGATATAGGCGATTATCTAAAGGACCCTTATGGAATAGAAATATCTGCTGAGTATGTAAGTCATATAACTGATGTTGTAATTGAACATGCGAGACTGTGGCAAAATAGACCTCTTGGATCAGTTTACCCATTTGTATTTATGGATGCCATTTATTACAAAGTAAAAGAAGATTCTAAAATAAAAAATAGAGGTGTTAAAGATGTATTGGTATTTATTGTTGATGGTTTGCTTGGCTTTAAGGAGGCTATTAGCGCTAGCTACCCTGAATCAGTTATACAAAGATGTATAATACATCAATTGAGAAATACATTTAAATATGTATCATATAAAGATTCTAAAGAAGTAATGAATGATTTTAAACTTGTTTATAAAGCTATAAATGAGGCAGAAGCCTTATCGGCCCTAGATATTGTTGAGGAAAAATGGGTCAAAAAATACCCTACAGCAATAAGAATTTGGAGAGATAATTGGGATGTAATCTCACCATTCTTTAGTTTTCCACAAAAGATAAGAACTATTATGTATATGACTAATATAATATAGGCGTCAATAGACAATTCAGAAAAGTAACTAAAACAAAATCAACTTTTCCGTCTGACGAATCTTTATTAAAAATGCTATATCTAGCAAGTCAGAATATAATGAAAAAGTGGACTATGAGATATAGAGATTGGGACAGTATTTATAACCAATTATCTATATACTTTGATAATAGAGTATAGATTTTAAAAATCAATATCCAAAATTTGTTGGAGTATAAGGGGTTGGAATCAATCTTTCAGACTCCACTAGATTTAGTTTTACCATTTTACAAATAAATTTGCTATAGAGGGAAGAAATTACTCTAAAGTACAAATCAATGTACACTCCTCTTTTGGAGAAAATCCATTTATATATAGTAATTGTAACGAAGAAATTATACTTTGGGAAATTTGGTTACCTAAATACGGGAAAATATACAATGCATTAGAAAGAAAAAACTATTTTGATATACAAAAAGAAAATCGGCACGAGAAGAAGAAAGAAATAGATAAATATAGTTTTGAACAAATATGTTTATTTTGAGAAGGCTATTAGAAAAATACAGATAGCCTAGCTTTGCTATGCCTAAAATTATATAATATAAGAAATGGAAAAAATTAAGTAGTATATATTATGTTTGAAGAATTAGATGAAATGCCAGTTTTAAAATGTCCTCTTTGTTGATCAAAATTTGAATACAAAAAAACTGAAGACTGTTAGGCATCAGTTAAGGTGACATCTTTAAGATGTCATTTTTTTAATACTATAACTTTCCAAATACATATCTTAGTGATACAATAAATATCAAAGAGTTAGAAAAATATGTAAAATATAAAAATGACCAAGATGTAATAAGACAAAAAATGCACTTTAATAAAAGAAATTTACAAAAAAACACAATAAATGATATTATTAAGGAGGATAAAATGTCAGCATTAACAATAAGCCCAGAAGAAGTAAAGAGAGTGAAAGGATTAGGATTTTTGAATAATAAAGGGACTGATAATTTTTCAGCAAGAGTATTAACAGTAAACGGGAAAATAACTGCTGCTCAACATAGATGTTTAGCAGATGCAGCAGAGTTATTTGGAAATGGGATAATAACTTTTACAACTAGATTATCTGTAGAAGTTCAAGGTATACCATTTGATAAAATAGAAGATTTCAGAAAATATATAGCAAAAGAAGGTTTAGAAACTGGCGGTACAGGAGCAAAAATCCGTCCAATTGTATCATGTAAGGGGACAACTTGCCAATATGGTAGACTAGATTCATTTAAAGTATCTGAAGAAATGCACCACAGATTTTTTGAAGGATATAAAGGGGTAGCACTACCACATAAATTTAAAATGGCAGTTGGAGGATGTCCAAACAACTGTATGAAACCAGATTTAAATGATGTCGGCATAATAGGACAATTAGTGCCAATTCACGATATCGAAAAATGTAAAGGATGCAAAAAATGTAAGATAGAACAAGTATGTCCAATGCATGCTTGTAAGGTTGTTGATAAAAAAATTACTAGGGACACTAATGTATGTAACAACTGCGGTCGTTGTGTAGGAAAATGTCCATTTGGAGTAGTTGATGAAGGAACTTATGGATACAAAATTTACGTTGGTGGAAGATGGGGTAAAAAAATCTCTATCGGTAAACCACTAAGCAAGATATTTACAGATTTAGACGAAGCATTAAATGTTATAGAAAAAACTATTCTATTATACAAAAATCAAGGAATAAAAGGTGAACGTTTTGAAGAAACAATAAAACGTATAGGTTTTGAAAATGTAGAAAAACAATTATTCTCAGATGAATTGTTAGATAAAAAAGAAGAAATCTTAAATCAAGAATTAGCAACAGCTAAGTAATATATATAAAGTAAATAGATTAAAAAATAGTTACATAGCTTTGAAACAAAACTAATTAAAAATAGCCTACTCTATATAAAAAGAGCAGGCTATTTTAATATTCGTTTATAATTGCATAATTAAATTATTAAAAATATTTATCTGGCACCCAAGAAATCACATATTCGTAATCTGTTTTTATTTCGGGGTTTAATATTTTAAATCTTCCTTTTACCCTTTGCTCTTCCAATACACAATCCAAATGGCAAAGTGCAATACCCATATCTATTTTATTCATATCTCTATTCTTTGTAGTATAAAAATGCAATCCATCATCGTCTAATACAACTCGCCAAGGTTGAGAATTTCGAGAAGATGGCGCAAGTCTTACTGCCTCTAGTGCATCTCCGTAAATTCCAGCTTGTCTTTTTGCCATAGGAGTATAAAAATCTTCCTTATGAAACAATTTACTAAAAGGCTCTCTCTTATTATGATTATTTCCAATCATAAATCCTATAGGACTTCTTCTACTACCATGATAACCAATAGGCGAAACAACCGGCAATATATATCCATCTGGCAAATCAACTGCTTTGGCGAATTTGCCTTTGTTGAAAGTTCCTCCAAGCCACACAGTACCAAGGTCTAGGGAAGTACAATATAATATAACTTTTTCAAAAGTATATCCCAATGCCTCAAGACAAAATGGTTTGTCCTCACAATAAGCGACTAAAAAGTAATTAGGATTTTTTATAACACCATAAGTTCCAAGCTTTTCCTTGTGATAATTATCTGGATTTATAATCTTGATATTAATTTTTTTATTAAACGGATTATTAACTTCATCGATATAATTTTGAATTTTATCTAAGACAGTTGAATCAATCGGATCTTTGCTATAAGTTCTGATAGACTGCCTAGACTTAATAAGTTGAAAAATAGACTGTTTCATGGTATACCCCCTTAATATTCAAGTGATATATAAAAAACTTGAATTCTAAATATTTTTAAATATAGATTTCTTTATAACACATAGGAAATTATATTCATTTATAAATTTTAGATAAATATAATTTCCGTATATGTGTTTCAAAAAAATCTACCTTTTTAAAGGTCTTTATGATAAAGATTTTTTATAAGTAAATTATAGCATGAAAATTTCGCATTGAATAAAATGTGAAGTCAAAAAAGATTAAATTTGTATAAAAAGTGCAAATAGATTAAAGAATGTTATAATATAAATACTAAGAGATATAAAGATTGATTTAAAATATATAAATAACATTAATAGGAGATAGGGAGAACAATATGAAAAATTACGATGCTTATATTTTTGATTTTGACTATACTTTAGCAGATGCAACAGAGCCAGTTGTGCAAAGTTTTTTATACGCACTTGAAAAGATGAATCTACAAAAATCAAGTCGACAAGATATAATAAACACAATCGGAATTCCAATAGGTGAGTCATATACAATTTTGACAGGGGACGATTCAGAAGAAGGAATAGAATTATTTAAAAAATACCAAAAAGAAAAATCAGATGAGATAACAGTACCAAATACTGTTTTTATAGGAGATGCAAAAGAAGTTCTACAAATACTTAAAAACAGAGGTAAAAAAATAGGAATAGTTTCATCTCGTTGGGGGCAACGTATAAATGATATTTTTGAAAATTTAAACTCACGAGAACTTATCGATTTTATAATAGGAACAGAACATGTTGAAAATTATAAACCAAATCCAGAGGGATTATTCAAAATGATAGATATGATGGAGGCCAAAAATCCGCTTTACATCGGCGACAGTTATATAGATGCACAGACAGCACAAAACGCCAAAATAGATTTTGTAGGAGTTACAACAGGAACAACTTCAAGGGAAAAACTTGAATCTTACCCACATGTAGCTGTGTTAGATAATTTAAAAGATATTTTGGAAATTTAAATATTATATGATAAAATTAACTTAGTTATAACTATAATTACGAAAAGGAAAATTAGGGGGAAAAAATGATTTTATCATATATAAAAAATAACAGGGATTATAAAAATATGTCTTACAAAGAGGCAAAAGAATATGCGCTTTTATACAGCATGGATCAATTTACTTTAACTGCTTTTAAAATCGAAGAATATCTATCAAATCCAGAGCTTAATAAAGAGATTGATGGGGTATTATTAGCTACAAATTATAGCAAAATCAACGAGTTCTTGCTTAAAGTTAAAGAAATGAAAGACGATAAAAAAGAGTATGAATCTTATTTTGAAGATGGGATTGATAAATTGATTAAAGAATATGAGAAATTCAAATATGACGACACGCTTAAGCATATTTATGAGTATTTAAATTATGCGAAAAAGTACTTCTTCTATGCGATGTAGAAATAAGTTAATTAAGTATATACAAGGCTATTGCAAATAAAAACTGCAATAGCCTTTAAATTTGTTATAAGTTATTTTATTTTATATAAATTGAAACAATATGAAAAGCACAGTATATAGTAGATATAAAGATAAGTTGATACTATATATGGTATTTTATTTTTAGAAAAAATGCAAAAAATAAATTAAAAATAAATTATGTGGGTATACATGATAAATGGACATTATAAATATATAGACTTTAAACTCAAAATAATTGTAAAGCGATTATTCTGAGCAAAATTATAAATTGACAGTATAAACTAAGATATAAAGGAGAAATTCGATGAATTATATAGAGTTAAATAACCAAGTTATAATCAGGGATGAGAATGGAAAATATCAACTTAATAAAGATAAAGAAGCTCTAAAATCATATTTAGAGGATTACATAGAGCCAAAAATGAAGAAATTCGACAATTTGAATGATAGATTAAATTATTTAGTTGAAAATGACTACTACTCAAAGGAAATTTTAGATTTGTATGATCAGTATGTTATTGATGTAATATATGATTTTATAAGAGCGAAAAATTTTAAATTCCAGTCTTATATGAGTGCGAGCAAGTTTTATCAAAATTATGCGCTTAAGAGTAATGATGGTGAGGAAATATTAGAGAATTACGAGGATAAGGTGTTAATTGTTGCATTGACGCTTGGAAATGGGGAACCTAAGCTTGCTAAGGATATTGCAGAGAAGCTAATAAATCAAGAATTTCAACCAGCAACACCGACCTTCCTAAATGCAGGAAGGGCAAGAGGTGGAAAGATGGTATCTTGCTTTTTAGTTAACGTTGAAGATAGTTGTGAAGGTATATCTTATGCCGTTTCATCTGCAAACCACTTGTCTAAAATTGGCGGTGGAGTGGCGCTTAATCTGACTAGACTTAGAGCATCAGGCGAGTCTATTAAAGGAATAAAAGGAGCAGCCGGCGGAGTTATGGGTGTTGCAAAATTACTAGAGCAATCATTCAGCTATTTCAACCAAATGGGAGCAAGACAAGGCGCTGGGGCAGTTTATTTAAATGTACTTCATCCTGATTTTGAAACACTTTTAGACAGCAAAAAAATAAATGCTGATGAGAAAATAAGGCTGACTACACTTTCAATAGGAGCGATAATCCCAGATAAATTTATGGAACTTGCCGAGAAAAATGAAAAATGTTACGCATTTTATCCACATTCAATTTATCAAAAATACGGTGTTCATTTAGATGGAATCAAGATGGATGAGTGGTACGATAAATTGGCTAATGACGATGAGATTGACAAAAAGGAAATCAATCCGAGGGAGTTACTAACTAGGATTGCACAAACTCAACAAGAATCAGGATACCCATATGTCGTATTTATCGACAGCGCAAATGAACAACATACTTTAAAAGATGTCGGAATGATAAAAATGTCGAACTTATGTTGTGAGATTTTCCAATACCAAACGCCATCAGATATAAAAGGTTATGGTCAAGTCAGCGATTGGGGACAAGATATAAGTTGTAACCTTGGTTCATTAAATATAGCCAATGTTATGGATAATAAAGATATTGAAAAGACAATAGATGTAGCGATTAGAGCCTTGACATATGTTTCTGACAATACAAATATAGAAGAAGTACCTACTATTAAAAAAGGAAACGACTCATCACATTCAATCGGGCTAGGAGCGATGAATTTACATGGATATTTAGTCAGAGAAGATATAATCTATACATCAAAAGAAGGTAGAGAATTTGCCGATGTATTTTTCGCAATGATGAGATATTACGCGATAAAAACATCTATGAATATAGCAATTGAAAAAGGAGAAACATTCAACGGATTTGAAAAATCAGAATATGCAAAAGGGCCAGAAAGTGAATTATTTAAAAAATACTGCACAAAAGATTTCTTGCCGACTAGCGAAAAAGTATCAAAATTATTTGAAGGAATAAACATTCCGACAAAAGAAGATTGGACAGAATTATTACAACAAGTTAAAAATAACGGAATATACAATGCATACTTAACTGCAATCGCACCGACTCAAAGTATAAGTTATGTTCAAAACTCAACTTCGAGCGTTATGCCGATAACTGAGCAAATAGAAGTTAGAACTTATGGCGATTCGACAACAATTTACCCAATGCCGTTTTTAACTAATGAAAACATGCTTTACTACCAATCAGCATACAGAATAGACATGTTAGACCTTATCGATATGGTGGCGATAATTCAAGGACATATTGACCAAGGAATTTCGACAACACTATTTGTAACAGACGACAAAACAACAAGAGATATTGCAAGATACTACATTTATGCACATAAAAAAGGACTAAAAAGCCTTTATTATACGAGAACGAAGATGGAAAGAAATAATGAATGCCTAGTGTGTTCAGTTTAAGATTCAACATAAAGAGGTGATAAAATGACATTTAAATTAAACAACGTACACAAAGCAGTCAACTGGAATGTTGAGGACGACGACTTCACTCAGGCGTTTTGGGATCAGAATGTAAAACAATTTTGGCTGCCAGAGGAAATATCAGTGTCAAAAGATGTAAAAGTATGGAGCGAACTTTCGCCAGAGGAGAGAAATCTTTATAAAAAAGTGTTAGGTGGACTGACACTTTTAGACACAAAACAAGCCAACAACGGAATACCATCGATGATGAGTTTGACAGATAATCTTCAACGAAAAGCCGTACTTTCATTTATGGGAACTATGGAAGAAATCCACGCAAAGAGCTATTCATCAATATTTACAACATTATTAACAGTGCCGGAAATAGACGAGATATTTGAATGGATAGAAAGCGAGCCGACTTTACAGAAAAAAGCCGAAATAGTTTTAGCCCAATACGAAAATACAGATGACAGATATGGTCTATATATGTCGATGGCGACATCAGTATTTTTAGAAAGCTTTTTATTTTACTCAGGATTTTTCTACCCATTATTTTTAGCTGGACAAGGAAAAATGATGGCAAGTGGAGAGATAATTTCACTAATACTTAGAGACGAATCACTTCACGGAAAATACATCGGACTTCTTGCACAAGAGATATTCAAAGATTTTTCAAAAGAAGAACAAAAAGAGTACAAATCAAAAGTCATGGACGTATTCGATAGACTTATGGAAAACGAAATAAACTACACAAATACAATATACGAAGGAACAGGGCTAGCCGATGAAGTCATAAACTTCCTAAAATACAACGCAAACAGAGCAATGGAAAACCTAGGATATGACAACAGACTCGAAGTCGACCTAGTAAACCCAATCGTGCTAAACGGACTTAGCACAGAAACAAAAACACACGACTTCTTCTCAACAAAAGGTAACGGATATCAAAAAGGAGTGTATGAATCGCTACAAGATAGTGACTTTGTTTTCGATAGGGAGATATAAATTTAGGGGTTTTATATATATTATAAAAAAAAGACCACATCTTAGAGTTTCATTAACTGAATCTCGAGATGTGGTTATTTATAGCACATAGGAAATTATAGTTCATTTAAAAATTGTGGATAAGTATAATTTCTGTATATGTGCTTCAAAGAAATCTACATCTTTAAGGGTCTTTAGAATTAAAGATTTCTTTATTAATTAAGGTGCTTTTTTATTATTTCTCTAACCCTTTCTATATCAATTTTAGTGAATCTTGAAATAGTTGCTTCATCAAGGCCTTCCCCTAACATATTTAATACTATCTCTACTTGATTTTTCTCAATACCTTTCTCAATACCTTTTTCAATTCCTTTTTCAATCCCCTTTTTTTCAACTTCTGGATCATATAAACTCTTAGTCATGATATTCACCTCTTTTTCTAAGTTTTCATCATCTATATAATTTCTATTTAGATATTCAATTAAATTTTGAATTGCTAAAAGCATACTGTGAAAATCTTCACCGAGGATTTCATCTTGGTCAAATAACTCCTTTGACTCAATAGCTAGTTTTTCAGCTAAATTTCTAGCCACTATAGATAACTCTTTAATTTTATTTATATCATTTTTCTTTTTCGCATAATTTAATTTCTTTCTCAAGTTAAATAGTTGTAGCGGAATCAATGGATACATCTTTTTTTCAATAAGGTCTTTGTCATTGTATTCCCAGTATTTCATAACATCAACTTCATAAAGAAACTCTTTTTCATCTCCAAAAACTATCATTAATTTTAAGCTATCTTCAATATTTTTATTTTCCTCAAAGAAAATTACCTTCTGCTTTGGAAAATACAATCTTTTGATATTATCCCCACCATAATCAGCATTTTCTTTTCCTTTTCTAAATCCATACTCAAACATACGAATTATCATGGTGTTATCATTTTTAATTTATTATAACTAATATTTTTATATTTGGATAGCACCTCTTTAGGTATATCTAATTCTTTACTGAAAATTAGTATTTTAAACAAAATAAGTAAATTTTTCTATAATTATATATAATTAATAAAGAAAATATAAAATATCTCAGTATATAAAGACACTGATGGAAATATAAAAAATTCATTGGAAAGTAAGAGGTTTAGGCTATGATATAATATAAGTAAAAATATCAATTAAGGAGCAAGTATGATTAGAGATTTAAAACAAAAAGATATAGATAAAGTTATGGAAATCTGGCTTGAAAGCACAATAAAAGCACACGACTTCATGCCAGAAAAATACTGGCAAGACAATTACAATGCAGTAAAAGATATATACATACCACAGTCGAAAACTTATGTTTATGAAGAGGGGGAAGAAATTAAAGGTTTTATAAGCATATTAAACGACGACTTTATAGGGGCATTATTTGTATCACCGAATGAGCAAGGAAAGGGGATTGGCTCAAAATTAATAGAGTATGCAAATGCTAAATTTAATAATTTAAAATTAGCTGTATATAAACAAAATCAAAAATCGGTTGATTTTTATATTAAAAAGGGATTTGAAATTTTATCGGAAGAGATTAACGAAGATTCAGGTTTTGAAGAATATATTATGGTTTATAAATAGCAAAATCTTAAAAAGAGTATATCTCCAGCCAAAGTAGCTAGGGATATACTCTTTTAATCTATATATTCATTTTTAATATAAAGATATTTTATTCAACTTCTTTAAGTAAATCTTCAGCAGAAATTCCATACAATTTTGCAAGTGCCAATAAATTTGAAGTACTTGGGTCAGAGGCACCATTTTCCCATTTCGAAACAGCTTGTCTGCTTACACCGATTGATTCTGATACGAATTCTTGTGTCATTTTACATCTTATTCTATTTTCTTTTAATACCTCACCCAAAGATTTTCTGATTATCGCTTTTTCGTGTCTAACATCTGTTGATTTTAGATATTTTAAAAGACAGCGAACAATAAGTATAAGTAATCCTAAAAAAATTGCCAAAATAATAATGTATAATACTACACTAATTATAAATTGTACTCCTAATGCCATTTGTAAATATCTCCTTTCCTTTTTCTAATATAAATATATCAAAAATATCTAGTTACTTCTACCAACTACTGCGCAACTATCAGTTGCATTAGGGTAAAATACTCTATTTTAGGAAATTTTTGTTTCATAAAACAAAAAACTATGACACAATATAATTAATAAGTAATTTAAAAGAATATTAATATGAAAAAGGTAGTTTAAAAGTAAAAAAAATTTAATTTACAAGTAAAAGCTAGGAGGGGTATTATGATTAATTTGAGCAAGGGACAAACTATTGATTTAACAAAAAAAGAAGTTGGACTAAAACATCTAGATGTAGGTTTAGGGTGGATAACTAGAATGGATTTAGACACAATTGCATATTTATTAGATTCAAACGACAAACATATCGAAACAGTATACTTTGGAATAAAAGAAAGTAAAAATAAATCAGTTAGACTAAGTGGAGATGATTTAGTCGGTGGTGGAGCAGGGGACAACGAGGTTATATACATAGATTTGGACAAGCTAGATTCAAGGGTGCAAAAAATAGCTCTATATGCAAATATATTTAAATTTTTTGGACTTGGTAAAAAGACTTTTTCAGACGTAAAAGATGCATACATAAGAGTTGTAAACAGAGATACAGGAAAAGAGATATGCAAATATGTACTTGCTGAAAATGGGGCTGGATGTGATGCTTTCCATTTTGCCGATTTAGTCAAAAACGGCTCAGAGTGGAAGTTTGTTGCAGTTGGAAATGGATGCAATGGCTCTGTTGATAAATTGAGAAAGAAATATTTATAAAATACTGTTATGATGATTTTTATATATTGAAAGTTTTTTAGAATAAATTACTCTTTATAATGTATACATAAATAATTTTTAAATCTGCATTATTTTGGAAATGAAATTCTGCTATAATTAAAGTATAGATAGTTATAGAAAGGGGTATTAACTATGAAAAAAAATTTAATCATAACAATAAGTAGAGAATATGGTAGCGGCGGAGGAGAAATCGGAAGAAAATTATCCAAAGCGCTAGGAATACCTTGCTATGACAAAGAATTACTTACAATAGCAGCCAAAGAAAGTGGTTATTGCCAAGAGTTTTTTGAAAAATACGATGAAAAACCAATAAAATCATTGAGTTACTTCTCATATGATCAAACAATGTCATCATTACCATTAGGTCACCAATTATTCTTAAAACAATTTAATATAATTCAAGATTTAGCACAAAAACAATCATGCATATTCGTTGGTAGGGCAGCAAATTATGCACTAAGAGATAAATTCGACTCAATAGATGTATTTATACATGCAGATTTTGAAACAAGAAGAGAAAGAGCAGTTGAAAATCATGGTATCGAAGAAAAGAAGAGCGCAAAAACTGTTAAGAAAATAGACAAGGAAAGAACTTCTTTTTATAATTTCTACACAAATATGAAATGGGCAGATGCGAGAGACTTCGACCTGTGCATAAATACTAGCAAGATAACAATTGATGAAGCTGTTGAAATAATTTTGGAAACAGTTAAGAGACATTATAAAGATGAGATAAAATAGGGTCAAAATTATATATTTAATAGGAATATAGAATTTAATAATTGAAATAAATACAATTTTAAAATATAAAAGCTGTAGCAAATTGCTACAGCTTTTCTGTTGTATCAATATTAATAATTAAAAATCGATTACATCCCAAGGTTTATAAAAATGATTATCACACAACTTCGCACATTCTTCATGAGCGCCCCACATAGCAAGTCCAAAATCAACATGTGCATCATGGGCACATTTTATATCAAATTCAGTATCTCCTAAAAATAATGCATCACTTACATCAACATTAGCAATTGAGCAGATTTTTAAAAGTGGTTCTGGATTTGGTTTTGGTTTTTTGACATCATCTATTGTAACAACGTAGTCAAAATAATGGTTTAATCCAAAGCTTTCAACAGTAGTATCATATTCAAATCTTGTTTTTGAAGTTGCGATTGCAAGTTTTACATTTTCTTCTTGTAGCTTATCTAATGTAGGTACGATTCCATCAAAGATATGTATGTCATTTCTGAAGTTATCAATATAGCCAATCCATTTTTTATAACTTATACCTTTTGAATCATCAACCCCAAAGTGACCAAATACTTCATCGCCTGCCATGCCAACAGCAAAGGTCAAGTCTTTTAAATCTACTTCTATATTATGATGAATAGCCAAGCATTTTTGTAACCCCTTAAGCACAGCAACTTCAGTATCTAGAAGTGTTCCATCAATATCAAATATAACTAATTTATGCATATGTTTTCCCCCTTAAATTTTGATTTGCAACATATAGAAATATGAGACATTCTTATTGTAACAATATTCGAAATCATAAAAAATGAAAAAATGTAAATTGAATAGAGTATGTTTTTGCACAAAAAATTGAAGGGAAATATATCAATCTACATATTTTCAAAATGCTGTGAAAAAAACTAAACCATTATATTTCTTTTCAAAAAAGAATGAAAAACTTTTGACTTTTTTATTTATGAAAAAGTTGGTATTATTTAAGCATAGAAGTTGAGGTGATAAGATGAAGAAGAGAACAAGGGAAATATTAATAGAAATAATTAAAAGTGAAGAAATAACAATTTCTCAATTAGCAGAGAGTTTTGATGTTTCAGAGAGAACAATAAGAAACGATTTGAACGATATCAATGATTTTCTTCAAGAAAACGATTTATCGATGGTTAGTATAGGTAACAAAAAGAAAATACAACATGAAGAAGACATCAAAGAAGCTATGAATTTAATCGGGGATAAAGATTTTTACAGTTATAAATTATCAAAGGAAGAAAGAAAGTCAATGATAGCGATGTTGCTAATAGAATCTTCAGAATATATCACACTTTCAAAAATAGCTGATACATTATTTGTCAGCAGAGCAACAATAATAAATGATTTAGGTGGAGTAAAAGAATATTTAAAAAGTGGAAATCTAACCGTTATATCACATGCCAACAAAGGTCTTAGACTTGAAGGATTGGAGAGTGATAAGCGATTTTTCTTATTAAACATAATAACAGCAGATAGAAATAATATTAATTTATTTACTAGATTAAACAAAGATAATGTACTTTTTAAAGAAGAAATGGACAAAATCCACAAGATTGTAAATGAACAAGAACATGCTCATGAAAGTTATCTGACAGATAGCTCATATAATAAACTTAAAAATTATCTAACAATTGCAGTATCTAGGATTGGATATGGTGAACTTATAGAAAACCAACAAGACATAAATAATAGTAAATATGCCATGGCACAAGATATATTAAAATATATGTCACAATATTTAGGAGTTATGTCTACAGTTGATGAGGTGAGATTTTTAAGTAAGTTTTTAAATAGCTTAAGATATTTGAAAAAACAAAATGAAAATAAGAGTATGGTAAAGGTTCAGTTAATAACAAGAACTTTTATAGAGGCTGTATCTGATGAACTAAAAATCAATTTAAACAACGATTATGACTTCTATCAAAATCTATCAAATCACCTAGAATCGATTTTTAGATCAGGGATAAGTGATTTACAATCAAATGAATTTTTAGATGAAGCAGTTATTAAAAATCCAGACATAGTATTAGCAGTGAAAAAACATATTGATATTATTGAAAAATATGCTGAAAGAAAAATAAGCGAGATAGAAATTACATACATTACAATCCATATATGTGCAGCTATGGAAAGAAAGAAAAATCAAGAGATAGCATTCCATGTAGTAGTTGTTTGTAGTGGAGGAATTGGGACATCTCAATTATTGCTAGCTAAATTAAAATCTCACTATAACTTCCAAATAGTCGATATAATATCATCTCATGATGAAAAAAACATACTAGAAAGTCATGCAGATTTGATAATATCAACAGTTCCTCTAAATAATATAAACATAGATTATGTAATAGTTTCACCACTATTTAGCGATGAGGATTATTTAAAAGTTGGGACAAAGATAGATGAGATAAGAAATAAGAGAAATATTCCACCGAGAATAGAATCAAAAGAGATAACTGCAAAGGGCGTTTTAAATAAACTTAAATCAGTTTTTATAGAGTTTGAAGGACAGTTACCACCTGGACTTCAAGATAGAGTTACTGAGGCGATAAATGACTATTTTGATGATGGAGCCCCAAAAGAAGAAATAAATTATACTGACCCTTATCTTCATCACTTACTACCAAGCTCACATATCGAGCTAGATGTTGAATGTAGTAATTGGAGAGATGCAATTAGAAAATCAGCTCAATATTTGCTAGATCATGATTATATCGAAGAAAGTTACATAGACAAAATGATAGAAAATGTAGTTGAAAATGGACCTTATATTGTAATATCAGAAGGATTTGCACTTCCTCATGAGGGACTAAATTCAGGTACTAAAAAAATAGGAATGAACTTGATCAGATTAAAAAATCCTATTGATTTTGGAGATGGTGAAGATGCAGAAAAAGGTATCAAATTCGTATGTTGCCTGAGCGCAATCGATCACAAAAGTCATCTAAAAGCATTTTTCAACTTAGTAAATATGTTGGGGCAAGAAAAATTCAAAACAGCCATTGAAAACGCAAACTCAGAATATGAATTAGCAGAAATTATAAGAAAATATGAATATAGTATTTAGGGGTGAGAAAATGGTTTGGGAACAATTAAAAGAAGAACTTATATTTCCAAAATTAGAAGCATCAAACAGTAAAGAAGTGTTTGAAAAAGTTGGAGGAAAGTTTATAGAAGAAGGATTTTGCAAAGACAGCTATGTAGATGCTTTGGTAAATAGAGAAAGTGAATTTCCAACAGGAATAGATGTTGATGGATTTGGAATAGCAATTCCTCACACAGATATTTCACATGTAAACAAAGCTGGGATAGCAATAGCAACTTTAGAAAATCCAGTAAAATTCGTGCAAATGGGAACAGATGATGAAGAAGTAGAAGCAAAAGTAATATTTATGTTAGCAGTAGATGATCCTAAAAAACATCTAGAATTACTTCAAAATGTATTAGCAGTATTACAAGATAAAGATGTTTTAAATAAGTTATCAAATGCAGATAAATGCAGTGAAATAATAAATATAGTTAAAGAAAAGGAGAGTAAATAATTATGAAAAAGAAAGTTATAGTAGCATGTGGTGGAGCAGTAGCAACTTCAACAATAGCAGCAAATAAAATAGTAGAATTAGCAAAAAACAATGGGATAGACATAGATATATGTCAAGTTAGAATATCTGAAATAGAATCAAACTTAGATGGGGCTTGTTTAATAGTTACAACATCAAAGGTAAAAAGAGATTTTGGAGTACCTCTAATAACAGGAATGCCTTTTATATCAGGTGTTGGGGTAGCAAAAACAGAAAAAGCAATACTAGAAGTATTACAAGGATAAAAAAATAATGTAGGTTTTCTTTAGAGAAAATCTACATTACAATTAAAATTTTAAATTAATGTTCTTAATAATATTATATAAAAATTATTTAAATTTGCAATAAAAATAAAAAAATAGTAATTATAAAGTTGAATAGCAGGAGGAGAAGTAATGGGTATATTTGGGGATATAATTAATTATATAATCGGCCTTGGGGCATCAGTAATGCTTCCATTAGTTATAGCCATTTTAAGTATATGTGTCGGTGTAAAAGTAGGAAAAGCAATACGTTCAGGATTAATGATAGGTGTTGGATTTGTCGGTCTTGGACTTATAGTAGATATGATGAATGCTCAACTTGGGCCAGCAGCTCAAGCAATGTCAGCAAACTTCGGTTTATCAATGAGTGTTGTAGATATGGGATGGCCAGGGGCATCTCCAATGACTTGGGCATCAAGTATAGCAACCGTAGCAATACCATTAGCAATAGCAGTAAACTTAATAATGATATTCTTAAAATTAACAAAAACAGTAAATATAGATATATGGAATATATGGCACATGACTTTTACAGGTGCAATCGCTTATGCGGTAACAGGTAACTTTTGGATAGGTATAGCAGGTGTAATCGTTCATGCAGCAATAGCTTATAAATTAGGGGATTTATGGGCTCCAATAATGGAAGATTATTTTGAATTAGACGGATTAACAGTACCACATGGTACATCAGCATACTTAGCACCAATAGCTTGTGCTATAGATGCAGTAATAGAAAAAATACCAGGGGTAAGAAATATAGATATAAGTGCTGATTCACTTCAGGAAAAAGTAGGAGTACTTGCAGAACCAGTTGTAATCGGTGGTATATTAGGTGCAGTAGTTGGACTACTTGCAGGTTATGATATAGCAGCATCATTAAAATTAGGTATAAACATGTCAGCAGTTATGGTACTTATGCCTAAAGTTGTTAAATGTATAATGGATGGTTTATTACCATTATCAGAAAGAGCAAAAGCAATATTATCAGACAAATTTGGCGATGCAGAATTCTATATAGGATTAGACCCAGCAATATTATTAGGGGATCCACAAGTTGTAACAGCTGGATTAATATTTATACCACTTACAATATTAATTGCAGTAATAGTTCCAGGAAACCAAGTACTACCATTTGGTGATTTAGCAACAATAGGTTTCTTTATAGCAATAGCAACAGGTGTACATAAAGGAAACTTATTTAGAACAATAATATCAGGTTCATTCATAATGTACTTAACAATATGGATAGCTAATCAAACAATACCTTGGGTAACAGCACTTGCAACAACTACAAACTCTCTTAATGGAGCGTCTCAAGTAGCAGCACTTGACCAAGGTGGTTCACCAATAACTTATATATTTACTGAATTATTCACTAGAGATAACATACCTGGATTAATAGGAGTAGCAGTAATATATGGAATTTGCATGTTATTCGCAATTAAAACTTCAAAAGATAGAGCTAAAAAATTAAAAGAAGAAGAAATAGCATAAACTTACCTTAAATCAATTACATAAAAATATCTTATACTATCAATTTATATTCACTCGGTGGTGTTAAATGTATCGCTGGGTGAATATAATTCAAACTTAAATCAGAATTATTTATTCACATGAAAACATAAAATTATAATTAAAAATTAAGAGATTAAATCAAACTTATAAAATTAAATAAGAAAAAGGAGATTGTAAAATGTTAGTTACAACAAAAGAAATGTTATTAAAAGCTCAAGAAGGCAATTATGCAGTAGGGGCTTTCAATGTTGAAAATATGGAAATGGTTATGGCAGTAATTGCAGCAGCAGAAGAATTAAATGCACCAGTTATAATGCAAACAACACCATCAACAGTAAAATATGCAGGTCTTGATTATTACTTAGCAAATGTAGCTACAGCAGCTAAAAATGCAAAAGTTCCAGTAGCGATGCATTTAGATCATGGAAGTAGTTTTTCACTTGCAATGCAAGCATTAAGACAAGGTTATACTTCAATAATGATAGATGGTTCTCATAGTGTATTTGAAGAAAATATAGCTATAACTAAATCAGTTGTTGATGCTTGTAAACCTTCAAATATCCCAGTAGAAGCTGAATTAGGTAAAGTTGGGGGGAAAGAAGATGACTTAGATGGTGGTGATGGAGGATATACAGATCCAAAGGAAGCACTAGAATTTGTTCAAAAAACAGGAGTAAACTCATTAGCAGTAGCAATCGGAACAGCTCATGGAGTTTATAAAGGTGAACCTAAATTAGATTTAGACAGATTAGTAGAAATAAGAGAAATAGTAGATGTTCCGCTAGTATTACATGGAGCATCAGGGCTTAGCGAAGAAGCAGTGAAAGAAAGTATAAAAAGAGGTATATGTAAAGTTAACTTTGCAACAGAATTAAGAATTGCATATACAGACGGTGTAAAAGAACTTTTAGAAGAAAAACCAGAAACAATAGATCCTAAAAAATACGGATTAGTTGGTATAGAAAAAGTTAAAGAGTTAGTTAAAAATAGAATGATGATGTGCGGTTGTCAAAATCAAGCTTAAGATAAAAAATATAATTTGAAAATGGAAGAAGGTATAAAAATGAAAGCAGGAGTAGTTCATGCTAGAGAAGATATAAGATTTGAAGATATAGAAAAACCAGTGCCAAAAGCAGGCCAAGTTTTAATAAAAGTAAAATATACAGGAATTTGTGGTTCAGATGTGCCAAGAGTAAATGGAGATGCTTGTCACTTTTATCCAAACGTATTAGGTCATGAATTCTCAGGTGTTATAGAAGAAGTTGGAGAAGGTGTAACTTCTTTAAAAACAGGTGACAGGGTTGCGGGAGTACCTCTTGTTCCTTGTCTAGAATGTGAGGATTGTCAAAAAGGTAATTACTCACTTTGTAAACATTACAGTTTTATAGGTTCAAGAGAATTTGGTAGTTTTGCAGAATACGTTGTAGTTCCAGCAAAAAATGCAGTTAAATTTGAAGATGAAGTATCATTTGAACAAGGTGCTTTCTTTGAACCAGCAACAGTCGCACTTCATGGTTTAAAAAGAGTTCCATATCAAGGAGGAAAAACAGTTGCTATCTTAGGTGGAGGAACAATCGGTTTATTCACAATGCAATGGGCAAAAATATTTGGGGCTAAAAAAGTAGTAGTATTTGATATAAACGATGCTAGATTAGACTTAGCTAAAAAACTAGGAGCAGATGAAGGAATAAACACATTAGCAGATGACTTTATGCAAGTTGCTATGGATATGACAGAAGGAAGAGGATTTGATTATATATATGAAACTGCAGGTAACACAATAACTATGAAAATGGCATTTGAACTTGCAGCAAATAAAGCTAATGTTTGCTTTATTGGAACACCAACTAAAGAAATATCATTTAGTGTTAAAGAATGGGAAAATATGAATCGTAAAGAATTTACATTAACAGGTTCTTGGATGTCATATAGTGCACCATTCCCAGGAGAAGAATGGGCATTAACAGCTCATTATTTCAAAACTGGTGAACTTAAATTTGACGAATCGTTAATATTTAAGAAAGTCCCACTAAAAGATATCGCATCAGCATTTGAAATGTATAAAACTCCAGGGACAGTAAAAGGTAAATTATTAATCGATAGTGAAGGAGTAGAATAATAGAGAGGTAAATTATGATTACAACAATTACATTAAATGTATCTGTTGATAAAGCATATCATATAAATGAAACTGTAGAAAGTGGAAAAGTGATTAGAGTTGCTACTTGTAATATGACGGCTGGTGGAAAAGGTCTTAATGTTTCTAGAGTTATAAAAATGTGTGGTGAAGATGTACTAGCAACAGGGTTTGTCGGAGGACATACTGGTGCATTAGTAGAAGATTTGCTACAAAAAGATGAAATAAAAAGCAAATTTGTGCATACAAAAGGAGAAACTAGAAACTGTATAAATATCTTAGATCAAGACAATGTGTCTACAGAGTTTTTAGAGCCAGGAGCTCCAGTGTCAGAGGAGGAAAAGAATTTATTTATAAAAGAATTCAATGAAATCCTAGATAAGACAAATGTGGTAACTATTTCAGGAAGTTCTCCACAAGGTTTAGATAAAGATATCTACAGAGTTTTAATAGATATGGTCAAGAAAAAAGGCAAAAAAGTAATCTTAGATACTAGTGGTGAATTATTAAAAGAAGGTATAAAGGCTTGTCCAACTATGATAAAACCAAATAGTGAGGAGATGGAAAGTTTGCTTGGAGTTGGCATAAACAACAGAGAAGAAATAATAAATAGTGCAATAAAACTACATAAAAGTGGAATCGAGATTGTAGTAGTTTCACTTGGTGGAGAAGGTGCATTGTTAGTATCAGAAGATGGTATTTACCAAGGTAAACCTCCAAAAATAGAAGCGGTAAACACAGTTGGATGTGGTGATTCTATGGTTGCAGCATTTGCAGTAGGCTTTGAAAGAGGATATTCACCAGTAGAATCACTCAAATACGCAGTATCAGTATCAGCAGCTAATGCACTAACATCTTCAACAGGTAGTTTTATTAAAGAAGATGCATATAAAATTTTTGAAGATATTAAGATAATAAAAATATAATTGTAATATTTGGTAAAAACATAAAATCTGTTTCATAACATATCTAATGGGTATAATAAAAATGTCGACAGAATATAAATAGAAAGCTTTCTAAATATTAATTGAAACAGGAGAACTAAAATGGAAGATAGAGTAGTATGTACATGTTTAGATATTACATATAATACAATCAAAGAAGCAATCGAAAATGGCGCTAAAACTTTAGACGACATAAAAGATGAAACTGAAGCAGGTACTATATGTGGTATGTGTGAAGATGAAATACAAGAAATATTAGATGAGTTAGTAAAATAATTTTGAATAAAAGACTATGGAAGATGAATTGTTCATCATCTATAGTCTTTATTTGATTTTCATCTCATATTTTGGGTTCATTTTGTAAATAATCAATATAAGAAATTAAAAATTTAAAATTAGTAAAATTTGTTTATTGAAGTAATAGCTGGGTATATAATAAATAGAAAATACTAAACAAAACAATATATAGAACGGCAATTAAGATATATTGACATAAATTATTGAAAAAATAGGAGGTAAATTAATGAGCAATGTACTTGAAATAAAAAAAGATATCTATTATACAGGGGTTTTAGACAAAGATCTAGAGGTATTTGATATAATAATGGAGACTGAATTTGGAACAACTTACAATTCATATCTTATAAAAGATGAAAAAACAGTTTTAATAGACACAGTAAAATCAAACTTCAAGGATATATTCTTTGAAAAAATAGAGGCAATAACGCCAATAGAAAATATAGACTATATAGTAGTTCACCATACAGAACCAGACCATGCTAGTAGTTTATCATATATATTAGAAAGAAATCCAGATGCAGTAGTTTATTGTACTACAGCTGCTAAAAACTATTTAACTAATCAATTAAATAGAGACTTCAAATTTAAAACAATAAAAGATGGAGAAGTTTTAAATATAGGTAAAAGAAATTTAAGATTCATAACTGCGCCAATGCTTCACTGGGCAGATACTATGTTCACTTATGTTGAAGAAGACAAAGTATTATTCACATGTGATGCTTTTGGATGTCATTATGGTGATTTCGACCCTAAATGTGTTAAAAATAACGAAGATTATATAAAAGCATCAAAAGTTTACTATGACTGCATAGTTAAACCATTTGCACAATTCGTATTAGATGGTGTAGACAAAGTTGTAGGATTAGGTATTGATTTTGACACAATATTAACTTCACATGGTCCAATATTATCAGAAGAACCTATGGAACAAGTTAAGAGATATATAGAATGGTCACAGGGTGCTGTAGGAGCTACTAACAACAACAAAGTCAGTATATTCTACTTATCTGCTTATGGTAATACTAAAAAAATGGCTGAAAAAGTTGCGGAAGGTGCAAGATCTGAAGGTGTTGAAGTTGGGCTTTATGACTTAGAACAATTAACTCATGAAGAAATGCACGATAAATTCTTAGAATCAAAAGTTGTTGTATTAGGTTCACCAACAATAAACAGAACAATGGTTAAACCTATGTGGGATTTATTCTCTAATGTAGACCCAATGGCAAACAGAGGAACTATAGCAGGTGTATTTGGTTCTTATGGATGGAGTGGAGAAGGTATTTCAATGGCTGAAAATACATTAAAATCAATGAATTTCAAAATGCCAGTTGAAACAGTTAAGAAAAAATTCTTCCCAGATGAAGCAACTTTACAAGCTTGTGTAGAAGCTGGTAAAGAATACGCTAAATTAGTAAAATAAATATAAAAACTATTTAAAATCTATTATATAAAATCTTTATTTTAAATATATTAAAAAAGGACTATCACAAACAATTTGTGGTAGTCCTTTTAATTTTTCAAATTTAATTTATTTAAATATCTTAACTATACCTTTATCGTTTAAATATCGAAGAAGGGCAATAGTAATTGGAAGTCCAAGCATACCGATAAATCCTAAAAAGTGAAGTCCTACAAACATACTTATAAGAGTTACAACTGGGTGGAGTCCAACTTGTTGACCGACTAATTTCGGCTCGATGATATTTCTGATAATCGTGATAATTATATAAAGAATAGCGACGCCAATTCCTATTGTATAATTGCCATAAAGCAGTGCTATTATAGACCAAGGAATCATTATTCCGCCAGTACCGAGAACAGGCAATATATCAAATATGGCAATAACAACTGCAATAAGTATAGCATTAGGAATTTGAAGTATAGTAAGTCCTATCGCAATTTCTGTAAAAGTGATGCTTAGTATAAGTACATAAGATAACAAGCATTTAAATAATGTAGTAGTTATAAATTTTTTACTTTCTTTAATAGGTTTTGATGCACTTTCTGGAAGTTGTCGTTTTATAAAATTTATTATTTTCTCGAAATCTATAGTTATAAAAAATGTAACGATTATTGTTATGACTGTTTTTAAGAATATTGCAGGGATAGTTGTTGCAAATCCTGATACATAGCTTACAACCATTGTTGAAAATTTGCTTACAAAGTTGCCAAGTGTACTTATTAAGCTAGAGGAACTTTCTTCTAATGCTGAAATCACATTTGGATCTAGTGATAAAAATAATTTTTCAAAATGTGTGAAAGTGTCTCTAATATATGGTTCAAAATAAGTTGTAAAAAATTGTGGTAATGTTGTAAATAAACTTTGAAGTAGTACTAAAAGTTTTGATCCAATCAAAATTATTATAAAAGATGCAACTGTATAAAATGTAAGGACAAATAATATGGATATAATGGCGCGGTTAATATGAAGTTTTTTACAAGAAAATTTTATTAATGGATTTAAAATAGCTGCAATTATAAATGCGATTAAAAAAGGTGTAAGTATAGATCCTAAAACTTTGATTATAATTATTGTCGTTCCGATGATAACACCGAAGTAACAGAATTTTATTAAGAATTCCTTTTGTTTTTTTAATTTCAAATCTGATTCATTTTGCATTTTAGTCCCCCAATCTATAAACTTAAATTATATTAATGACAACTTAAATATTTATGTTATTTTAATATGAATTATTATTAATTATATATTATTTATATATATGATAAGATTAAATATTTTTAACATATTAAAAAGGTGAAGCAAAACATTGTTTTACTCCACCTTATATTGAAAATTAGTATAATAATTTTAACTATTTTAAATCCGAATTATATTGCAGCTTCTTCGTCACCATCATTTCCCCAACATTCAACTTTTCCAAGACCTTCTATGTTAGCAGGATTAAATGTTGGATTTGAGATACCAGCTTTTCTTTGTCTAGTATAGTCATCTAATGCTCTAAATGCAAATTTTCCAAGAAGAGTTATAGCAACTAGATTTACTATGGCCATAAGCGCCATCATTACATCGGCTAAGTCCCAAACGATTTGAACTTTTGTAAGAGAACCAAATAAAACCATTCCTACAACTAAAACTCTAAATACAGCCATTAAAGCTTTATTTTCTCCGAATATAAACTCTATGTTAGATTGACCGTAGTAGTAGTTTCCGACGATTGAACTAAATGCAAATAGGAAGATGCATATAGCTATAAATGTATATCCTAAAGAACCTATGTGATAGCTTAATGCTTCTTGTGCAAGTTCTATACTAGTAGCGCCGCTTGTTGTGTTAAATTGAGTGTATAGAAGTACCATAAATGCAGTACAAGTACAGATTATTATTGTATCTGTGAAAACACCAAGTGATTGTATTAAACCTTGTTTTACTGGGTGTGAAGTATCTGCAGTTGCAGCAGCGTTAGGTGCACTACCCATACCAGCTTCGTTAGAGAATAAACCTCTTTTTATTCCGACTAATATTGTTCCTGTGAATGTACCAACAGTGAAATCTTTGAAGTTAAGTGCTTGTGAGAATATTGCTTCGAATACTTGTGGCATTAAGTTTATGTTTTTGAAAACTATAAATAATGCAACTAATATGTATGCTACAGCAAATATTGGAACTATAACCTCAGTTATTTTTGCTATTCTTTGAACTCCACCAAATATAACAGCAGTAGTTAAGGCACATAATATTATTCCCATAAGGAATTTATCTATACCGAAAGCTGCATGAAATGCAACAGTCATTGTATTAGATTGAACAGCATTAAATACGAATGCGAAAGATATTGTTATTAATACTGAGAATAGTATTGCCATTTTTTTGTTTTTTAAACCTTGTTCTATATAATAAGCTGGACCACCTCTAAATGCAGCTCCATCTCTAACTTTATATATTTGTGCTAATGTACTTTCAACAAAGCTTGATGCAGATCCGATAAGTGCTACAACCCACATCCAGAATATTGCACCAGGTCCACCGCCTACGATGGCGATTGATATACCTGCTATATTACCAGTACCTACACGAGATGCAGTACTTATACAAAATGCCTGGAATGAAGAAACCTTCCCGTCACTTTTGGCATCTTTGCCCATTCCATCACCTAAAAGTCTGAACATTTCTTTGAAATATCTAAATTGAACAAATTTTGTTTTTATAGTGAAATATATTCCTAAAACTATAAGAGCTATTACAAGAATATAAGTCCATAAAAAATCATTTACTACAGTTATAATATTGTTTAAAGTTTCCATAAACCCCTCCTCAAAATAATTATTAAATACAACGTTAATGAATATTATAATGGGGATTTGAAATTAAAGCAAGATGTAAATGCAAATCTTCTAAATTTGAAAAATAAAATAAATTCTGAAAAATATATCCAAACTTATGTAAAATATATAAGTTTTATTATTTACAATCGAGTTAAAATCTTGTATTACAGAGTATATATAGCGTGGCTTGATAAAATTTGACATGGGATATAATTACAAGGAAAGAGATTTTTATATTAAATAAAATGCAAGATAATATTAGAAATTTGGAGGTTATAAAAATTAACTTGCGAAATTGTAATAATTTTAAAAAATGTTAATGTTAATGTTTGTATTTAGTCTTATTTGATTAAAAAAATAAATTAAAATACAAAATATACTTTAAATTATTGAAAAAAAAGAAAGTAAATCAATAAAAAAACAAAAATAAATAAAAAATTACGATAATGATAATTAATATCATTTACAAAATGAAAAAAGTTTGATATAATTAATTTAGGCTAAGGAAATAGCAAAAGTTTAAATATTTCTTAAATAGATTTGGGTTAAGTGTGGTAGCTTTCTAGTCTATATAATATTTAGAGTTTTTAATTAGTATCAAAATCTTTAAAAGATAAACATACTAGTTTTAGATTATATGTATTTTGCGCGTTACATATTAATCTACGGTAGAGTTATGACCAGTATGCCTAATGATTATACGATTCTTCAAAAAAGACTGACACGATTGATTTCGTGATCGGTCTTTTTTTGTGAATAATTTGTGACACAATTGTGACATATTCTTAGTAATATTATGGTTCTAAAATTAATAAAATTAATCAGAGTTTAATTTATTTTAATAATCATTTCGAAAATAATCTTAATAAATCTTAGATTTCATTCTAGTAAAAAAATCAGTTAAATTGGATAAGGAGGGGGGAATATGGATTTATCATTTAGATTTAAGTTTAAACGATTTTTCAAATAAAAAGGGGTGTTTGATATGATTTGTAAGCGATGTAATCATATAAACAATGACGGTGCAAAATTTTGTATAAAATGTGGTGCACCGATGGATGAAAATTATAGTCAAAGCCAAAATATAAATTATAATCAACCCAATTATAATGATTATAGATATCCAAATAATAATCAAACAGATTGGGCTCAAATTATAAAAATAATCATAGGAACTTTAGTTGTAGTTGCAGTAATTGTACTTCTTGGAAAACAATTTATGGGCAATGATAATAGTTATGTTGCAACACAAAGTGAACAAGCAGCTTCAAGTTCAAATCAACAAAGTCAAGGCTCATCACAAAGTAATACCGATCCAGCTTATAATGAATATAACAATTATACTAGTAAAAATGAGTATAATAGTTACACAAATAATAATGAATATAATAGCTATACTAGAAATAATAGCAGCAGTAGTAACAAAACAGGCGGATATATTATATCATACAGCAGCGATGTATTACTTACATCAAGTGATATACAAGGGTTATCAAAACAACAACTTAGATATGCTAGAAATGAAATATACGCAAGACACGGCAGAAAGTTCCAATCACAAGATTTAAGAAATTATTTCAATAGCAAGTCTTGGTATCGAGGAGTTATAGAACCCAGTAATTTTAATGATAAGACTATGTTGACAAATATAGAAATTAAAAATATTCAGTTTTTGAAAAGTGTAGAAGATAGTATGTAGATTAAGATTTGAAAGGATAGTTATGTGGGTGCCTAAATTAATTTTTAGGCATCTTTTTTTATGAGATTTAGTATTGACTTTTGGTTAAACGTTAATGCTACACTTATAGATAAGTAATATTCACAAATTTAGTATATTTAGCGTTTGGATAAATTAAAAATCATATTTAAAAACACTAACAGATTTTAGAGAAGATTATAAAGAATTTTGGAATTAACAATAGAAAAAATATTTATTAAAAATGCATTTTAATAATGAAAATCATTTACAATAACAAAAACAAGTGCTATAATAATATTGGCTTTAAAAATTATCGCGGCAAATATAATTTTTAAGGAGAACAACAAAAATGGCAAAAATGATGGGACCAAGATTTAAACAATGCAGACGTTTAGGATTAAATGTGTGCGGACATCCAAAAGCAATGGATAGAGCTGGAAGAGGAACTTCTAGAGCAGACAAAAAACTTTCACCATATGGACTTCAATTATTAGAAAAACAAAGACTTAGAGCTTATTATGGTGTATTAGAGAAACAATTCAGAAACTACGTTAAGAAAGCTGAAAAATCAAAAGAATCAACAGGTGTAGCTTTAATACAAATGCTAGAATGTAGATTAGACAACGTTGTTTACAGATTAGGATTCGCAAACTCTATAAGACAAGCACGTCAAATGGTAGTTCACGGACATATATTAGTAAACGGTAAAAAAGTAGATATACCTTCTTTTGCAGTACAAGTAGGAGATGAAGTTTCTTTAAGAGAAAAATCTAGAACTAATGTAATGTTTAAAGAAAACTTTGAAAGTGGTGCTTTAAACGAATATCCTTACTTAAGTAAAGATATGGACAAATTCTCAGGTGTATTAACAAGATTACCAGAGAGACAAGAAGTGCCAATCGAAATTGACGAAATACTAATCGTTGAGTTCTACTCAAAATAATATCTAAGATATAATTTTGAAAAACTAAGTTCAATTTCAATCTATTTACTTCATTCAAGAACTACAAAATCGCAAAAATCCAATACGGGTTTTTGCGATTTTATTTTTTGTTACGAATTAATAATATTCAACTGTAACGATTTTTCCTAATTTAACTAAAATCTTTTCGAGTTCACCAATAACGTGCAGTCTTAGTTCCAAGTCTCTTTGGAACGATGATTCGGCGTTGGCGATATTGAGTGATCTTCCGACTAATAGTTTTATATGTGATGCGCTATATAAAAGTTTAGCCATCTGTGATGCACCGTCTTTAGCTTTGAATATGTCTGAATCAAGTGATTTAGACAGTGATTTTAATCTATCTATTGTTTTGGAAAGTGTAAGCACACCTTCTGTGACTAAGTCAACCCCTTGGATATATGCTATTGGAGGGACTTCTTTGTCGTATATTTCAGTGCTTGATTTAACTTCGACACCTAGTTCACGGGCTACGATTTGTGAAGTTGTGCCACCGCTTACAATTCTGATATCAGCGTTGTTCATAAGTTCGTGAACAACCTTGGCATCGTCTTCTTTATGTGAAGGCGGACCAGTGAAAAGTTTTACCTTTTTCGGTTTCACAGCTTTTAAAACGCAGACTGTAGTATCATCTCCAGGCTCAAATAAGTACATTTGGTCACAAACGCCTAATAAGTTGTTTTTTATATCAAGAGCAGACATCGAATCTCTTACATTAATTTTAAGATGTTTAGCGATATCTTCCCATTTCCAATTTAAATTAAGTGATTGTCCAGCACTTGCATAGAGAGCGCCGTCACTTACAAAAACCATAACGTCATTTTCTTTTAAATCTATACTGGCCTCACGAACCAATTTGCCACATATATTTGTTTCTGTGTAATGGATTCTTTCAATTTGACCTCTTCTTAAAAAGAAAGTCTCAGGTCCATCAAATTCAGCGATATAAGCTTTGTTATGGTCTGTAATTTTCACAATAGTAAAAGTAGAGTAGGCTATGTTTTTTTGCGCATCAACAGGCAGTGTTTGGATAATGGTTTCTACAGTTTCCTCTATGGTAAGCCCGTTTTTTATCATAGTAAGTGCAATAGTAGAAGTAAGAGTAGCTAAAATATTCGCCTTAACACCGCTGCTGAGTCCATCAGATAAAACAGCAACACTCATATCGTTATCAACATAAAATTCTACATTATCGCCACAAAGTTCTTCGCCATATTTAATAAGACTTCCAGATGCAAAATCAATAAAATATCTCATTATTCTTTCCCTTCTTCATCATCTAAGATGAAATTTTTAAGTTTTGTTAAAGTTATTTTTGTTTCGGCAGTTGTTTCACCAAGTAAACTTGCAATTTCCTGGGCAACAGTCATTTGTTTTGCAATAACTTGTTGTGCCATTTCTACAGTTTCTATTTTTAAAGTTTGAAGCTTTTTTTTGGCTCTTTCGTCTTTCGTGATATCGACAGCAAGCCATAAAAACATTTGGTTTTGTTCTAGCCAATAGATAGTTTGTAATATTGTAGAATTATCATATTCCTCAAAAGTTATTTTTTCGTTGCGGACATTTTTTCTAAATGTTCTAACACGTTCAAATTCTTGGTCATCTAAATACATTCCAAGAGGCATACCATCGGCTTCATCTTTTTCAATTTTAAAAAATGATTCAGCAGCTGGATTTAGCTCTATAATCATCAAATCTTTATCGACAAGTCCGATTAAGTTTGGTGAAGATTCACAGATTATATTAGATAAACTTTCAGCCCTATTTCTCATATAAGGAAGACACATTGACGGTTCGGCAATACCGTTAAAAACTGCAATTGCTTTTTCACGACATGTTTTGTATCCACAGCTACCACAGTTTAACTCATCGGCTCTTGAAGTTTTACCCATTGTTTTTAGAATTTCTTTTATTTCATATTCAGTAGGTTGTTCAAATTTAAATGGTTTTGGTGGATATTCTTTATAAAGTAAAACATCTAAAGCTATATCTTCATATGGATTTTTAACCGCCTTTGCCTGGAACAAATCTATATATTTTTGCTTATTATTTATTAGATCACGTTTAACTTCAAAGAAGCATCTATCGTCTTTGTCTAAGTCAGAACCATAAAGACAACCATGGTTACAGGCATTCATTTCAAAGAATGTATTTTCAAATTTGCCGTTTTTTATAGAGTTTAGAACACTTTTACAATCTTCAATACCATTTACACAGAAAACTGTTTTAGAAGGATTTTTACTTTCTATAAAATCGGAAGTTTCCCCTGCTATTGGGAATATGATTTTATCCTTATAAATATAATCAAATGGCTCAATTGGAAAATCTTCTAAATTCAAATTTTCAGATTGTAACCATCTTTGTAGTTCATAAAAAGTTATAACTTCATCAACACAAATTTCTTTAGTTGCATCTGTTTTCTTTGCAACACAAGGGCCGATAAATACAACTTTATTATCTGTACCGTATTTGTGTTTTAGAAAACGTCCATGACTTATAAATGGTGGAACCACTGGAATAATTGAATTTGTTAGCTCTGGATAATGCTTTTGAATAAGATGATTTATAGTAGGACACATAGATGTAATGTAGTTTTCATTATCTTTTTCATTTGCATATGCATTGTATATATCAAAAATAGGTTTTGTTGTAATACCGGAATCTTCAACATGTGTAAATCCAAGATGTCTAAGCACTGCTGGGATTTTAAGACTTTGTTTTCCAAATGCAGAAGCGAAACTTGGAGCTACTGAGGCGATTACAGTTTCACCACTTTTGATAAAGTTTTTAACACTGTTGATACTCGTTTTTTCAACTCTGTAATGTTGTGGACAGGCTTTTGAACACCTACCACATAAAATACATCTATCCATAAGAATGTCTGCTTGGCCACCTTTTATAACAATTGCGTCGACAGGGCAGACTCTGACACAAGCATAACATCCTCTACATCCTTTTTTAGAAAAATTAGAAGACATTAAATTTACCCCCTTTATAAATAAAAGTTCTAGATTTGAATTGTTTTGATTTATTAAAATTATACTATACTTTCCAAATATTTACTATTACATGCAAGTTGATGGAGTTTGAAATGTTGTCTAGAATTTAAAGTGAATTGACAGCCTATTTTGTGTATATGCATCGAGAAAAGTTAGAAATACTACAAAAATGTAACTGGAAAATTATTGGAAATTAGGTTATTATTTAACTATAAAAATGATATCAAAATAATATCAAAATTATATTTAGATTAAATTTCACAGGTAGTAAATCAAAAGGAGGGGTAAACTATGAGTGAGAATAATTTTGTAAAACAAGAGAGCTCAATAGAGGAAAAAGAACTAAACCCTATGAGTGGATGGCTAGCTCTTATTATAGGAATACTATTTATAATATCTCCAACACTAGGAGTAGGTACTTTAATTGCATACGATAATCCTATATTTTTAGTAATTTCAATAATTTTATTTATTGTGGCTATATTTATGTTTTGTGGATTAAAAATAGTAAATCCAAATGAATCAGTAGTCTTTGTATTATTCGGTAAATATTATGGAACACTTAAAAAGCCTGGTTTCTTCTTTGTAAACCCATTTGTAAGTGCTATAAATCCAACTTATGAATCACAAGTTACAAAGCTTAGTAAAACTGGTGAAAAAGATTCAGACGATGAAAGCAAAACATCAAATACAAAGAAGGTATCTTTAAAAGCGATGACTCTAAACAACCAAAAGCAAAAGGTTAATGATGAACTAGGAAATCCGATAATAATAGGAACAATAGTTATTTGGAAGGTTGTCAACCCTACAAAGGCTGTATTTAATGTAGAAAACTACAAGACATTTTTATCAATACAATGCGACTCAACTATAAGAAATGTCGCTAGACTTTATCCATATGATTCAGAAGATACAGAAGACCATAGAGAAAAATCTCTTCGTGGAAGTAGCCAAGAGATAGCAGACAGATTAAAAGAAGAACTTCAAAAACGTGTAGAAGTAGCAGGAATAGAAGTAGAAGAGGTACGTATAACTCACTTATCTTATGCACCAGAAATTGCAGCAGCAATGTTGCAACGTCAACAAGCAGAGGCAATAATTGCAGCACGTAAGAAAATAGTAGAAGGTGCTGTTGGTATGGTTGAGATGGCGCTTAATTCTCTAAGTGAAAAAGAAGTTGTTGAATTAGACGATGAGAGAAAGGCTGCTATGGTGAGCAACTTACTTGTAGTACTATGTGGAAATAAAGATGCTCAACCAATTGTAAATAGTGGCTCAATTTATTAGATAGTTATGGCTGAAAAAAAGGATAAAAGTAAAAAACAAATTTTACTTAGAATTTCGCCAACTCTGTGGAATGAACTTGCTCAGTGGTCAGAAGATGAGTTTAGATCAATAAATGGTCAGATAGAATATCTCCTTACTGAATGTGTAAAAGCACGTAAAAAGGGGAGTAAAAAAAATAGTAAAGATGGAGAATAAGGTTATATTTTAAACGCATAAATAGAGGAGTTGTAGATTTTAACTGCAACTCCTTTTTGTATTTGAATATAAAAGCTATGGATTTCTCAAATTATCAGAACTATTATCTTCATTGATTAAGTTTTTAACACGGCTTAAAATAACCTTTGTTTCGGCAGTTGTCTCACCAAGAAGTCTTCCTATTTCTTGAACAACTGTCATCTGTTTATTTATAACAGTTTGGGCGAGTTCCATAGTATCTTGTTTAACTTGATCGGCGTGCTTTTTATTTTCTATTTTCTCTGTAATATCATATGCCATCCACATAAAAATCTCCTCATCATGAAGCCAGAAAATATCTTGAGATAGTGTTTTATTCATATCTTCAATTGGAACAATATTGTTGTAGATGTTTTTATAGTTATTCAAACAATCGTAAAAAGCAGCATCGTCTACATACATAAACATAGGATAGCCGATATAGTCGTCGTCTTTTATATCGAAAAATTGCTTAGCATTACTGTTAAACTCTAAAATATTCATTTCTTTATCAACAAGCCCTATTAAAAAAGGCGATGATTCAAATATCAAATTTGCTATATTCTCAGCTTTTTGTCTCATATAAGGTGAACACATGTTGATTTCTGAAATACTGTTATAAATAGCTATAGCATGGTCCCTACAAGTTTTATATCCACATCCACCACAGTTGAGCTCATCTTTTAAAGTAGTTTTACCCATAGATTTTAAAATAGAGTAGAGTTCATCATCATTTGGAACTTTTAGCTCAACTTTTTTAGGAGTAAAAATTTTCCCTAAAGGAGTTTTATCTAGGTAGTCTTCATAAGGATATTTATCATCAAAATCTTTATATTTTATTTTACATTTTTGTCTATAATTTCTGACGTTTATTTCTCTTTCTTGATAAGTGGTCTTGTTATTATCAAGTCCAGAACCATTTAGACAACTATGAATACAGGCGCTCATTTCAAATATTGTATTTGTAAAACGGCCTTCTTCTAGTGCGTGCAATATATCGATGCAGTCTTTTACACCTTCAACAGTAATAACTTTTTTTACTGGATTTTTGTCATTTATAACACGAGTTGTTTGGCCGACGATAGGGAATAACAGTCTATCTTTACAAATTACATCGAATTCACCTTCTTCAAGTTCATCTAAATTTATATTTTCTTTTTTAAACCATTTTTGAAGCTCGGCAAAAGTTATAACAGCATCGACACTTACATCAGTAGAACCTTCATCTTTTTTTGCAAGACAAGGGCCGATAAACACAACCTTAGTATCAGTATGGTATTTACTTTTCATAAGTCGAGTGTGACATAGAAAAGGAGATACTACAGGTATTAGATTTTTTGTAAACTGAGGGAAGTGCTTTTCAATTAAGTTGTTTATAGTTGGGCAAAAACTTGTGAAGTAGTTTTCACCATCGTCCAAATCTGCATAATGATTGTATTGTTCTAATACAGGATTTGTTGCGATAACAGTTTCCTCAACATATGTAAAACCTAATTTTTTTAGGGCAGTAGGGATTTTGTGACTATTTTCACCGAATATAGAAACAAAACTCGGTGCAATAGAAACTGCAACTTTGTTTTTATTTTTTAAAAAAAATTTAATTTTTGATACTTCTGATTTTAAAATTGAATTCTTTTGAGGGCAAGCTTTTGAACATTCATTACATACTATGCATCTGTCTTTTAGAATTTGAGCTTGCTCGTTTTTAAATTTAATTGCATTAACTGGACAGACGCGCGCACAGGCATAACAACTTTTACATCTAGTCTTTTTAAAATTAACATACCACATAAAATTTTCCTCCAAGGATATAAATATTTTCCCCACCTTAGAGCAATAGCTGATTTTAATAACCCAAAAAAAATAATGATGTTTGTTTTTAAAAGTGATTTGATTATACTCTTGTATATTTAAGTTAATTATACTATAAATAATATTTTTCACAACAAAAAAGCCAGCAAATCGCCGGCTTAAGTTATTAAATATTTAAATTATGCTTTTTTAACAACTGAAGATTTAAGTTTCATAGCTCCGAAACCATCTATTTTACATTCTATATCATGTCCATCAGCAGCATCTGGAACTAATCTTATATTTTTAACTTTAGTTCCTATTTTTATTGAAGAAGAAGCTCCTTTAACTTTTAAGTCTTTAACAACTGTTACAGAATCTCCATCGTTTAGAACGTTTCCGTTAACGTCTTTTATTACGTTTTCTTCTTCTTGAGTATTTGGGTTCCACTCATAACCACATTCTGGGCAAACTACAAGTGATCCATCTTCATAAGTGTATTCAGAATTGCATTTTGGGCAATTTGGTAAATTTTCCATTTTATTTCCTCCTAAAATTTGAGTCTTAGAAATTATATAATACCATAGGCTCAAGTTTACTTCAAACAATTATTTATTGATATAGAAAATTTTTAATAATCTGCCATTCATTGATTAGTTTTTCTAGTGAAAACCTAGCATTTGCAGGGCTAGTTGATGGAAGTTTTATAGCTTTTAAATTTGTATTTTTTTCACAGTATTTTTTATAAAGCTCAAATGACTTTCCGCCGTTACAAAATATTTGTTTTATATCACAAGTATCTATAATTTTGTTTAAATCATTCACAACAACATTTTTTATGCTGCTATCACTAGAACCTTCAATTTCACAACTTGCTATAACATCCCAAACGGCGATATTGTTATTTAGCAAAAATTCCTTTTTATCATCTATAGTTACAGGTATATCACAGCCTACAACACCAGATAAAACCTTCCAAAATCTATTTTGGGGATGATGATAGAAAAATTGATTTTCCCTAGATTTTACTGAGGGGAAAGAGCCTAAAATAAGTATTTTAGAATTTTTATCGTAGACTGGTGGGATTTCATGTTTTACAGTTTCCATTTTAATAATCCTTTCTAAAATAATAAACTTTATAATTTAATAATACAAACTATTTTTTTTATGTCAAGATAATTGAAATTATATCAATTAAAAGCCATTAAAAAAGATAAAATTCGATAAACTTTGACAAAGTTTAGTTAAATAATGTAAAATATAGGAGCGAGTATTTAATATACTCAAAAAAAACATTGGGAGAGATGAGTATGAGTATAAACAAGAAATACATTATAGCAAGTGCTATGATGGCATCAGTGGCATTACCATTAATGAATGCATCACATGTAGATGCTGCTACTGATATGAGAACTGTTACGGCTTCATCACTAAATTTTAGAACAGGTCCATCTACAAGTTACAGTATAATTAATGTATTAATGAATGGGCAAAAAGTTGAGTACATAAGCACATCAGGAAGTTGGCTAAAAGTAAAATATAATGGAGTTACAGGATATGTACATGGAGATTATGTAACAAAAGGTACAACTGATAATTCTACTACTGGAACTACAAAATATGTAAGTGCATCAGTAGGGCTAAATGTGAGAAGTGGGGCAGGAACAAGTTACTCTAAATTAGGAAAATTAGAATACAAAGAAAAGGTAACAGTACTATCAACATCAAATGGTTGGTCAAAAATAAACTACAATGGAAAAACAGGGTATGTAGATAGTTCTTACTTAAAAAGTACAGTACCAGGTTCAACTAATGATAATACTAACAATGAAACAACAGGAACTACAAAATATGTAAATACGACTTCTGGATTAAATGTAAGAAGTGGAGCAGGAACAAGTTATTCTAAATTAGGAAAATTAGAATACAAAGAAAAAGTAACAGTATTATCAACATCAAATGGTTGGTCAAAAATAAACTACAATGGAAAAACAGGATATGTAGATAGCTCTTATTTACAAAGTACAGTGCCAGGTTCAAATGGAAACAATGCTAACAACAACAATAACACTGTATCAACAAAAGCTAATGAAGTAATAGCGTATGCAAAAACTTTATTAGGTAAACCATATGTATGGGGAGCACAAGGCCCAAATAGTTTTGACTGTTCAGGATTTACATACTATGTATTTAAAAATAAGGCAGGAATAGTACTTCCAAGGACTTCAAGCGCACAAAGTAAATACGGAACATATGTAAGTAAAAGCAATTTAAAAGCTGGAGACTTAGTATTCTTTGACACTAACGGAGCTAATGATGGAAATGTATCACATGTTGGAATGTATATAGGAAATGGGCAAATGATACATGCATCTTATGGTCAAAAGAAAATAGTAATTGCAAACTTCAATGATAGTTACTATCAAAAAGCTTATGTAAATGCAAGAAGAGTTTTATAAAGAAATTCTTATGTGTTATAAAAAATTACAATAAAAAAATAGATTAATAGATTTATTAATATAAATTTAGTGAATTAGCGGTATAACGACATATGTTATACCGCTTTTTTGTTTACTTTTTTGTTTCAAATTTATTTATGTTAGAAAAAAGTAACAAAAAAGTAACAAAAAGACTTGATAAAAAGTAACAAAAATGTAATAATATTAATAAGATAAAAATTATTGGAATGAAAAATGAAGATAAGACGCTGATTAGCGATGATTGGATATATAGAAGAAAAAGGTAACAAAATGTTACTGATTATTGGGAGGAATATAATTATGAAAATAAATAAATCTTATGTAGTGGCAAGTGCGATTATTGCCTCAACATCAATATTACCATTAGGAAATGTAGAACAAGTAGATGCAGCAAGCAAAACTGTGACTGTTGAATCGAGAGTTAACTTTAGAAAAGGTCCATCTAAAAAATATGCTTCAATGAGAAAATTACACAAAGGATATAAATTAACTTATCTAGGAAAAAGCGGAAGATGGGTAAAAGTAAAATACAAGGGAAAAACTGGATATGTTTACGATAGTTATGTAAGCTCAGTTAAAGGAAGCGGTTCAAATAAAAACGAAAGCAATAATAACAAAAGCTCATTAGTATCATATGCTAAAACAAAATTAGGAAAGCCATATGTATGGGGAGCACAAGGACCAAATAGTTTCGACTGTTCAGGATTCACATACTATGTAGTTAAGAATAAATTAGGTAAATCAATACCGAGAACTTCAACTGAACAAAGTAGATACGGAACATATGTAAGCAAAGGAAATTTAAGAGCAGGGGATTTAGTATTCTTCGATACAGTAGGATCAAACAACGGAAATGTATCTCATGCTGGTATATATATAGGAAATGGTCAATTTATACACGCATCTTCAACTCAAAAGAAAGTAGTAATATCAAGTTTAGCTAGTGGACATTATAGCAAAGCATTTGTAAATGGGAGAAGATTATAATAAAAATATAAAATAGTAATTAGGAGCCTTTTGATATATAAAAGGCTCTTTTTGATTTTTAGTTAAAAAACTAATTAAGGAAAATGTTTTTAAACAATACAAACTATGGACTAACTCTATAGTTTGTATATACAAGAACAAAAAGTAAAAAAATGTAAAAAATCTATTGACAATCTTGTATACATCAAATATAATAAGTGTATAGAAGTTAAGTTATAAAATTTATGTTTGAATAACTTAAGTATTGTCATTAAACTGATGGTGAGTTTATGACAGTGGACTATTCTGTAAATTTTTTCTAACTTAATTCATATTCTACTTTCCCCAAAGTTAGAATTTTTAAAACAATAACGACCCCGTTTTATACGACGGAAGTATAAAACAGTATTTTGTAGCAACCATCCCCAAATGGTTGCTATTTTTTTGTGCATTCAAAAAGAAAACGGCAAGGTGAACTTGCCGCAGTATTTATTCGTATTTTTTATGTTTAAATGGTATTTGAAACTGAACTAGACATTCACCTTCATTCATAAAATAAAGCGAAGTATCAAGATATTTTATAAACCCAGGGTATATTGGATTTAAGTTTTTAAAATCTATCCAACCTATTAAGTTTTCAAAATACTCATCAAAATTATCTTTAGACAATTTTGTGATAGTTTCTATGTAATTTGAATGGGGAACAACCAATATATCTTTTGTATCTTCCATAACCTCAAACTCTTCTTGACTTATTTCAGTATAATATTCTTGGTTCTCAGATACTTTTCCATATTCAAAGAAATCAAATAAATTTGTGGAATCAAAGTTTTTATCAGAAAATGAAAATACGAATTTATCTAATATATCTAAAAAATTAGTTGAAGTATCTAATAAGTTTTTCTTAGATATAGAGCATTTATTAGTTTTAACATTATTTTTTAGTTTTTTAAAATAACGGTCGGTATACGATTTTATAACAGGAACATTAATCATTAAGTCACTTGAGTTTACTTCTTTCAAAGTATCTTTAAAAACCTTTTCTATTTTCTTAATTGTGGCCACCTTTTCTAAAAGAACTTTATGATGATTTTTTAAAATTTGACGTTGGACTTCTGGGTCAGAGTGAAGTAGTGATTTAATATCACAAATAGATAAATCTAAGTCGCGCAAGTTTTTAATATGACTTATTATGGATATGTCTTCAATTGTGTAGTATCTATAACGATTATTGGGATTTTTTTTAGATTTAATTAGATCTATTTTATCGTAATATCTCAATGTATCGATAGATAAACCAGTAATTCGTGAAGTTTCACTTATATTAAAAGTTAAATCTTTCATTTAAAATTCTCCTATTAATTGTTAAATTTTTTTCAAAATCAGCTTGACTATGGAGTTACTCCATAGTTTATTATATAAGTATAGAAAAAATAAATAAATTAGTCAACTTTAGACTTGATTATATTTTTATAAAAATTGTTTATTAATTAATTGTTATTGTTTTAGAATTTCGTTTTGGGGAAAATGAATATGTTTTGTACGGGAGAAGGCTGTATCGTTATGATGCAGTCTTCTATTGTTTTGATTATTTTTGTTAAAATGTAAATCTAATACTTTGAATAAATATTTTCTTAGTGTAAAATATATCTAGATAAATAGAAATTACCAATTGGTAAAATAAAAATTTGGGAGATATATATGAAGAAGAATTACGACATAATAGTATTTGATTTAGATGGAACAATTACAGCATCTGATTTAGGAATAACAAATTCGATTAAATATGCACTTAATTATTTTGGGCTAGAAAAGGACAATGAATCTTTAAAAAGACATATAGGGCCAGCGTTAAGTGCCACATTTAGAGAATATGTAGGAGATGATGAAGAAAAAATACAACTAGCTATTAAAAAATATAGAGAATACTATGTAGATCAGGGTGGAATGCTAGAGAATGAAGTATATGAAGGTGTTGAAGAAACCCTAAAAGAAATAAGAAATAGGGGCAAAAAAATAATACTTGCATCATCAAAACCAATGGTATTTTGTGAAAAAATACTTCAACATTTTAAATTAGATAAGTATTTTGATTTTATAGGTGGAAGTAATTTAGATGAAACCCGTTGCAAAAAGGTAGAAGTAATAACTTACTCACTAGAAAATATAGGGGAAGTTCCGGGGGCAAATGTGCTTATGGTTGGAGATAGAGAATACGACATATTAGGTGCAAAAGAGCTAGGCATAGATTCTGTCGGTGTTTTATTTGGATATGGTGATAAGGAAGAATTAGAAAATGCAGGAGCTACTTATATAATAGAAAAAATGACTGATATATTAGAAATTGTTTAATTTAGAAAACCTAAGAGGTTGTTGATTAAATACGTATCAAGCTATAGATATATCAAAACTCTTAGGAATAATTATAAAAGATTAAAAGTTTTTATGTTTTAAATGTTTTCTAATATAAAAATATATTACAAAAATAGGAACTACTATTATAAAAAGTATTTCTAACATTAATATAAATACTATATAATGGTTTTCGCATATTGCGCCTATAGGAAGAAATACTATACTACTAGATACAAAATATGCTCCTAGATTAGAATGCATTTTTTTCCATACATCATTATCCATTAGATGCATTGGTATTTTAATAGAAAATGTAGAGTTTCTAGTACAATTTGAAAGAGTATATCCTAAAAAGATAAATATAAAGCAAATTATACAACTTAATAGATTATAAAAATTAAATTTATCTAAGAAATCTTCACCAGTAAATGAAGTAAATAATTCAAGCATGCTAAGTAAATCTATTGATAAAATAAATAACATAGTTGAATAAAAACTCACTTTTTCCTCAGATTTAGATTTAAAATTTTCTACAAATATCTTAGGTTTAAAATAAGTGAATATAGCTAATAAAAAAGGAATAATTAAAATTTGTTCTCTACTATTCCAATTAGCAATTTCACCTACAGCAGTATAGTGGGAGGGAACGTGTTTTGGAATATGAGGATAAATAAAAAGAGTTATTATAAGTGGTAAAAAACCAAATAGATAATATAATGATTTTTTTAATATAAGTTTTTTATCTTTAATTTGCATATATAATTTATCCCTCCAAATATTATAATAAATAATATTATAATATATCTGAGTGAGAAATACATTAAAAAATATAAATTTAACATATGATAGGATTTATTAGATTGTGTTTAATGTGATTTTGAACGAGTTTTTTTGATTTATTCAAAATAGCCCAAGTTATTACCATACAATAGATTGGATTAAAAATATATTATATAAAAATAGATTTTATGAAGTTTTTATAAGGTTAAAATTGGCAGGCTATATGATATAATATATGTGGGACAAATATTATAAGGAGGGGTTCAAATGGATTTATTTGAAGCTTTAAAAGAAAGAAGAAGTGTTCGTGCATATAAAGACGAACCAAAACATGCAGAACCTCGTAAAGAAGGATATGTAGTTAGAGTTTAATAATAAAAGATATTTTTTATAACATATATTAAAATTAATTAGAATAAAAATGGATTCCAGTTTTAGGAATCCATTTTTTTAGTATATAAAGGGTAAAATTATATATAAATATATAACAATTTAGATAAATATAATTTATGAATAATATAATGTTTAGAGCAAACTATTTGTGGTGTATAATATAATAAATAGTTTTTGAGGAGGCTTTTATAATGGAAAAGAAAGAAGAAAACTTATATGAACTTTTTCAAAAATATTCATATACAGAATTAAAACAATTGTTTAAAGAAGCTAAAACTAAAGATGAACAGGATTTTTATATGACTTTAGCTAATATGGTTCTTCAAAAAAAACAAGAAGAGGTTATAGGTGAATAATATGTTAACATATAACAAGATATAAACATTAAAAAACAGTTCATAAAATTTTGATACAGTACATTTTAATACATAAAAATGTTAAAAATAAAAACATAAGGAATTATGAAAACAAAATAGAAAGGGTTTAATTATGACAAAAAAACTTTTTTACAACGGAGATATATTAACTCTTGAAGATGAATTATATGCAGAAGCTGTCTTAGTAGAAGACGGGAAAATTAAAGCAGTAGGAAAAAAAGACGAGCTTATGATCCAAAATAGTGATGCTGAGATGATAGATTTACAAGGAAAGACTTTAATGCCATCATTTATAGATGCGCACAGTCACTTCTTTGGATATGCAAACAGCAAATTACAAGTTTCATTAGAAGATGCGGTTGATTTTGATGATATAGCAAACAGAATTAAAACATTTATAGAAAAAAACAATGTTCCAGAAGGTGTGTGGATAAATGCGAATAATTTCGACTACAACACATTAGCAGAAAAAACTTATCCAAGAATAGATTTCTTAGATGAAGTTGTGCCAAACAATCCAATTATAATTGCAAATAAATCTGGTCACAATGGACTTGTTAACTCTCTTGGAATGAAAGAATTAGGAATAACAATAGATACTCCAGACCCAGAAGGTGGAGTGATATTTAAAGAAAACGGAAAACTTAACGGATATCTTGAAGAAAATGCGTTTATAAACAACGTTCAAAGAGTTCCAATGTCATCAACTGAAGATATTATGAAAGCTGTTCTTGAGGCCCAAAATGACTACGCTTCTTACGGAATAACAACAATGCAAGAAGGTATGGTAGTTCCGCTATTAGCTGATTTACTAGCTTATATGGCACATTCAGGAATGATGAAAATAGATTATATCGCATATGTAGATATAAGAGAAAGAGAAAAAATATTTGAAAAACTTCAAGGATGTATAAATGAGTATAAAAACCACTTTAAAATAGGTGGATTTAAAACTTTCCTTGATGGTTCACCACAAGGCAGAACTGCTTATATGAGAACTGATTATCAAGGAGAAGAAGGATACAGAGCTTATCCAGTTATGAGTGAAGAAGAATTAGAAGGCTTAATCGAAATAGCATTAAAAGAAAATATGCAAATATTAGCCCACTGTAATGGAGATGCTGCTGTAGCTCAATATTTAGAACAATATAAAAAAGCAAAAGAAAACTTAAATACAGACAATGACATAAGACCAGTTATAGTTCATGCTCAGCTTATGGGGCTTGATCAATTGCCGGAAGTTAAAAAACTAGGAATGATACCATCATTCTTCGTAGCTCACGTTTACCACTGGGGTAACATCCACGTTCAAAACTTCGGACTTGAAAGAGCGAGTCAAATATCACCTGCAAAAGCAGCGCTAGATTTAGGAATTAAATTCACATTCCATCAAGACGCGCCAGTTATCGAGCCAAACATGCTTGAAACAATATGGATAGCTTGCAATAGAAAAATGAAAGATGGTACAGTATTAGGTGAAGAACAAAGAATACCAGTTCTTGCTGCAATAGAAGCAGTAACAAAAAATGCAGCTTATCAATACTTTGAAGAAGATATCAAAGGAACAATAAAAGAAAATAAATTAGCTGACTTAGTAATACTTGATAAAAACCCACTAAAAGTAGATGTTGACGATATAAGAAATATAAAAGTTGTAGAAACTTTCAAAGAAGGAAACTCTATTTATAAAGCATAAAATAAATAATCTATAAAATTTAAGATAGATATTAAATTAAAAGAGCTCGATTACTTTAGTAAAAGGGCTCTTTTTTGTGTAAATACGAGTAACTTATCATTTTTAAAAGTTGACAAATATTGTATAATAAAATATAAATTAATTCCATTTCAGAGGGGAAACTTAATGGAATTAAGATTTTAGGGGGATTAGTATGAAAATACAAAGAACTGATTGGGGATATATCGAATGGAGACATATCCACGATGAAAATGATAAAAAACAACTTATGGATATTAGGATATCTGTTGTCCTTCCTGGAAAAAGTCAGCCAAAGCATACTCATTATAGCGAGGAACAAATGTTATACGTTATGTCTGGGGAAGGGATTCATATTATAAATGGAAAAAAGCATCATAAAAAAGCTGGAGAATTTGTATATATAGATGGTGGAGCGACTCATGAAACGCATAATATAGGTGATGAACCGCTTAGAGAATTATTAGTATCAAATCCAGTTATAGTAAATAATTATGATTATGAAGATAAAAAAATAGACGGACTAAATAGAATCATAGAGGCAATTCAATCTCAATTTATAGAACCATTGAATATTCCGATAACGATTTATGACTCATCTTGGAAGATACTTTTGCAGACAAAGTGTTTTAATAATTATTGTATAAAAACATGTGCTCTAAATGGTAGGTTTGCTTACTGTGACTGTTTAACTCCACAAAATACAGCTGAAGATGAACAATATACATTTAAATGTAGTTATGGACTTACGATTTATCACATACCGATAATATATGAGGATGAAGTTATTGGTTATATAAGAGGGGGGCATATTTTGCTCGCATCTGATGGGAAAAAAAGTGACCAGAAGAATATATATGATACACCAACTAGTACTGCAATGAGTATAAAAAGGCTACTTGTTCAAATTGCAAAGAGTATAGTCAATTATTATAGGTTCAATAAACTTAGAGGTGAAGTACAGGAAAAGAATATGGCGATTGAAAAAACTTCAAAATTAAGAGAAGAATTGAAAAATGATTTAATTAAAGAACAGGAAAAAGTTACGAATTTAAAAATAAATCACCATTTTCTATTTAATACATTAAATTCGATGGCAAGTATGGCGCTTGAAAAAGATTGTTTTGATTTATACAGTGCTATAATTGACTTAAGCAAATTATTTAGGTATACAATGGGTGTTGAGTCAGAATTTACTGAGCTTGAAAAAGAAATAGACTATGTAAAACAGTACTTAAATCTTCAAAAGATAAGATATGGTGACGAGTTAGAAATAGAATACAATATAGATGAAAAATACAATAACGTAGGGGTTCCATTTAATTTCTTGCAACCAATCGTTGAAAATTCATTTGTCCATGGATTTAAAAATAGTTTAGATAAGAAAAAATTAAAACTATCTACTTTTTTATACAATGAAAGACTTAGAATCGTCATAGAAAATAACGGATCTAGTTTATCAGACAGTGATGTGTGCACCGTTATACAAAAAATTCATAACAACAGCGGGCACGGCTTATCTTTAATACATAGCAAGTTGCAGTTTGCATATGCAAATAATTTTAAAATGGATGTTATATCTAATGAAAAAAGTACGAGTTTTATAATAGATATACCAATAGTAAATAACTTAAAAAAATAATAAAAGATATAAATTGGAGGGGTAAATATGTTTAATAAATCTTATGTTACAAAAGATGTTGAACAAATTGATGTTAATAGTGAATACTTTCCAGACTTGGTCTATGCAGGTCTTGAAAGTCATGGAAGTGATTTATGTGGATTTGTGTTAAAGCCTCAAGGAAAGGGACCACATCCAACAGCTATACTACTGCATGGATTTCCAGGTTATGATGACCCGATAGATTTGGCACATGCGCTGAGAAGATGTGGTATGAATGTACTTAGATTTCACTATAGAGGTTGCTGGGGAGTAAAAGGAACTTATTCATTTAAACATTGCATGGAAGATGTTAAGTCAGCGATAGATTATTTGACAGATGAAGAAGTTGTAAAAAAATTTAATATAGATATAGATAACTTATTTTTAGTTGGACATAGTATGGGCGGTTTTTTAACTTTGACTCATGCTTGCGACAAAAGAATCAAAGCGTCTGTTGCCATAAGCCCATATGATTTTGGTCTTGTTGGAAAGATTGGTCATTATGATGAAAAAGAGAGAGAAGAAGCTTTTGAAATGTTCAAAACTGCTATACCTCCATTAAATGATACAAATGCTGAAGCATTAATGCAAGAATGTATAGAAAATGGAGACAAGTGGAACCTTCCAGATAAAGCAAAATTCTTAGCAGATGAAAGGCTTTTAATTACAGTTGGAACTGGGGATGTTGTAAGCAAAAAATCTCTTCATCATGATATTTTAGCAAGTGAAATTAAAAAATATAATAAAGGAAATTTGACAGAAAAATTTGCAGCTACTGATCACTCTTATTCAAACAAGAGAATTTGGCTAGCCCAAACAGTTGCTGAATTTTTAGATGAGGTAATAAATGAAAAATAGTAGATGATTTAATAAAAATAGTGGATAAATTAAAAGATTAATTTAAAACTGAGGAGAGATTGAAAGTGATAAAAACAGTAATTATAGATGATGAACCTGCCGTAGTTTCTATTATTAAATATTTTGTTAAAAAAGAAAATCTACCTTTAGATATAGTAGGAACTGCAAATAGGGGAGATGAAGGAATAGAACTTATAAAAAAATTAAATCCTCAGCTAGTTTTTCTAGACATAAAAATGCCTGTTGTAGATGGGTTTGAAGTTATGAAGGCAGTAAGTGATACAAAATTTATAGTTATAACTGCATTTGAGTCATTTGAATACGCTCAAAAATCCTTGCGACTTGGGGCAAAAGACATAATCTTAAAGCCAATTGAATTTAAGCAATTGACAGCATCTATCAACAGAGTAATGGGATGGAAATTTACATCAAATAATACTGTAAATGATGTAATACAATATATCCATTCTAATTACGATAAAAAAATAGAATTAAAAACTATAGCAGCAAATTTATATCTATCTCCTGATTATATATCAAAGCTATTTAAAACGTATATGGGTATTACAATTAATAAATACATAAATAAGGTTCGTATAGAAAAGGCAATAGAGTTATTTGACAATGAAGAAGTGAGCGTAAAAGAAGTAGCATTGATGACTGGTTACGACAGCCTAAATAATTTTTATAAAAATTTTAAAAATGCTACGGGCAAAACTCCTGCTATGTATCTTTCTGAAAAAAATAAATAGGTGTATTATGAAATAGAGTTTGAGGGAGTGGAAAAATGAAGGTTGCTTTAATTGTGCCAGAATATACAGCGAATATTATAAGAAATGTTGCAGAAGAAAATCTAGATAATATGGAGCTAGATGTTATGGTTTATAAAAACTATTTAAAAGCCGTTGAAATTGTAGAAAAAGTGCAAAAAAGATACGATGCAATAATGTTTGCGGGAATCGTTGTTTATAGCTTTGTAAAATCACATGTAAAAGAAGAGTGTATATGGGGATACTTCCCTTTACATGAAAGTTCATTATCTTTTGCTATATTAAAAGCACTTTATATTAAAGAAAATATAAAAAATATAAGTATAGATACTTATTCAATGGAATCAATTAAAGAAGTTTATGACTTTATTGGTATAGATTTTGATGAAGTTAATGTCATGCTTTATGATGTAAAAGCTGATAGCTATAACATAACAGAAGATGCGCTTAAATTTCATAAAAACAATTTAAAAAATAAAGACAATATATGTATAATTACAGCATTAAGTGATGTTAATAAACAATTAAATATTGAAAAAATAAGCTGTCATATGGCAATACCTACGAAGAGTATAATAATATATAGTTTTCAAAACTTATATTTAAGATATACAGCAAAAGTAAATACTAATAGCAGGGTTGTAGCTATTTTTATTCAAATAGATTTTCCTGATGACTACTCTATAATAAGTAAAAATGAATATTACTATGTCAAGGAAAAAAATAAAGTAACAGAGTTGATTTACGAATTTGCAAATAAAATAGAAGCTGCAGTAATCGAATTTAGCTACAATACATATATACTTATTTCGACAAAGAAAATACTAGAAACTGAAACTGAAAACTATACAAATATAGATTTGTTAAGATCTATTGAAGAAAATTCACTTAATAGGATTTCTATGGGGATTGGATATGGAAAAACGGCGAGTGAGGCAAAATATAAAGCCAATGAGGCGATGATAAAATCTAAGCAATGCCAAAATGAAAATGTGGCATATATAATTTATGAAGATGGAAAGGCAGTAGGTCCTGTAAAATCAAAATTCAAGAAAAAAAGCAATGTAAAAATAGACGATAAATTGACTAAAATATCAAATATAACAAGTGTTAGTGTAAAGAAAATACTTTTGTTCTACAATGCAATAAATACATGCAAAAAAAATAGATTTACAGCTGATGAACTTGCAAAACAGTGTGATATGTCTTATAGAACTGTAAATAGAACGATTAATAAATTAGAGAAATACGGATATGTTGAAGTTGTCGGCAAGCATTTTGAAGATGGTTCAGGACGACCTAGAAGGATAATAAAATTCAACATATAGTATACAAATTTACATATTAAAGTTGTAAAAGGAAAAGACAGGTTAAATATTAGTTTAATGTTTAATCTGTCTTTTTTTAATTTAAAAATAAAAGAAATGTATAAAAGAAGAAAAATTCTAAAAATTCCATGTATTAATATTAAGTATATAATATATCATATGTATATTAAAAACTCTTAAAAAATATATAAATGTAAATTTTATAAAACTTCATAAATCACTTAATAAAACTCAAAAAAATGTATAAATATAGTATTTTCAATCGATTAAAAAGTTTTAATTTAAAAAAATATGTTTAATTATGTAAAAAAAAGTATTTTTGAATATAATTAAGGACATTTTTCTGACATTTTAAAGTCAAATATAATAAACTATAATTATAGTAAATTTAATAATAAAGAAAAATGAAGGCGAAATATGGGGATTGCTTTCATAGGGGGATAATTATGAATCAAAAATTAAATGACTTATGGGAAAAATATTATAAAAAAGTTTATGATATTAGACATCAAATTCACATGAACCCAGAATTAGGTTTTGAAGAGTATGAAACTTCTAAACTAGTAGCATCTGAGCTTGAAAAATTGGGGATTGAAGTTACTAAAAATGTAGCTAAAACAGGTGTTGTAGGTTTAATAAAAGGAGGATATCCTGGAAAAACTGTAGCACTTAGAGCAGATATGGATGCACTTAGAATTAATGAAGAAGGAGATTATGAATTTAAATCTAAAAATCCAGGAGTAATGCATGCTTGTGGACATGATGGTCATACAGCGAGTCTTTTAGGTGTTGCAATGATGTTAAATGAAATAAAAGACGAGCTACATGGTAATGTAAAATTAATATTCCAACCAGCTGAAGAAGTTGAAGGTGGAGCATTACCAATGATTAAAGAAGGGGTATTAGAAAATCCAAAAGTGGATGCAGTATTCGGTGGGCACTTATGGGGCAGTATCGAAGAAGGAAAGGTTGCAGTAAAACATGGAGCTATGATGGCATCACCTGATATATTTACAATAAAAATAAATGGCAAAGGTGGACATGCAGGAGTACCTCATGCAAGTGTAGATCCAGTCCCAATAATGGCTCAAGTTATAACTGCACTACAAACAATAGTAAGTAGAAAAAATGATCCAACAAATCCTCTTGTAATATCTTGTTGTAATGTACATTCTGGAGAATGTCACAATGCTATACCAACAGAAGCGTTAATACAAGGTACTGTTAGAACTTTAAATAACGATACAAGGGATTTTGCAGAAGAAACAATAGAAAAATTTGTGAAAGGTATTGTTGAATCTCAAGGTGCTAGCTATGAGTTTGAATTTATTAGACAATTCCCACCTCTAGTAAATGATAAAAATATGGCAGATGTATTAGAAAAAGCAGCAAAAAAAATAGTTGGAGATGAAAATGTATTTGAACTTGCTACACCAAGTATGGGTGGTGAAGATTTTGCATTCTATACAGAAGAAGTACCTTCATCATTTGCATTTGTAGGAATGACAAAAGATGTAGAAAATCCAATATTACATCACAATGCTAAATTTGCTTGGGAAGATAATAATATGAAAAACTTAGCACAAACTTTAGCACAAGTTGCAATAGATTTTTTAAATAACTAAAAATCAAATCTCTTTGCACAAAATAAATATTATTTTTTTATTAAAACTGTATAATAACTATTTATTAAAAAGTCAAAAAATTATTAAAATATAAAAATATTAAGGAATATATTATAAATTTATAAAGAGACTTTTGACTAGATAGTTAATATAAAAACACATAAAGGGGGGGTCAACTTTGAAAAAAAGAGAAGTTGCCGTAGAAAAACAAAGTCTTTTTATGAGATTTTTAAATGGGGTAGAAGTAGTTGGCAATAAATTACCAGACCCAGTAACAATATTCTTTATATTATGGTTTGTTGTTATAGCAATATCAGCTATAGTAGCAAAAAGTGGTGTCTCAGCAGTCCATCCAGGAACTGGAGAAACAGTAACAGGCGTAAATTTATTATCAAAAGAACAATTGCAATTATTCTTAAATAATATTGTTACAAACTTTACAGGATTTGCACCTTTAGGATTAGTTTTAGTTACTATGCTTGGTGCAGGTTTAGCAGAAAAAGTAGGTATGATGGAAGTAATGTTAAAATCAGTTGCAGATAAAATACCTGCAAAATTAGTTACTGCTGCAATCATATTCATAGGTATAATGGCAAATGCTGTTGCAGATGCTGGTTTCGTTGTATTTCCACCACTTGCTGCATTAATATTTTTAGGATTAGGTAGACATCCATTAACAGGTATGTTTGCTGCATATGCAGGTGTTGCTGCAGGTTTCTCAGCTAACTTAATCATATCAATGTTAGATGCATTAGTTGCAGGATTCACTATTCCAGCAGCACAAATAATAGATCCTAATTATACTAGTACTCCAGCAATGAACTACTACTTTTTAATAGCATCATGTTTCGTATTAACAGCAGTAGGTACATTCGTAACAGAAAGATATGTAGCACCTCGTTTTGATGGTACTCCATATGAAGATACTGGATACGATGCAAATGCAGAAGTTACACCAAAAGAAAAGAAAGCTTTAAAATGTGCAGGAATATCTGTATTAATATATGCAGCAATAGTTGTTGCATTATGTATAGGTCCTAATGCATTTATGAAAGACCCAGAAACAGGTTCATTATTAGCATCAGCTGCACCACTTATGGCTGGTATGGTTCCGCTTATCACATTATTATTCTTTATACCTGGTATAGTATATGGTATAGTAGCAGGAAAGATAAAAAATGATAAAGATGTAGCAGCATTATTATATGAATCAATGGCTGGTATGGGGTCTTACATAGTTTTAGCATTCGCAGCAGGTCAATTTTTAGCATTATTCAACTCATCTAACTTGAGTTCATTACTTGCTATAAAAGGTGCTGAATGGTTAAAAGGTGTAGGTTTAACTGGCCCAGTTCTAATAGTAGTATTCGTATTATTTGCAGGATTTATAAACTTATTTGTAGGAAGTTGTTCAGCAAAATGGGCTATAATGGCTCCAATATTCGTTCCGATGTTTATGTTATTAGGATATTCTCCAGCATTAACTCAAATGGCTTACAGAATAGGTGACTCAATAACTAACCCAATATCACCAATATTCACATACTTCCCAGTTATACTAGCTTATGCTAAGAAGTACGACAAGAATATGGGTATAGGTACAATAATGTCAGCGATGTTACCATTCTCATTACTATTTGCTGTAGCTTGGATAATAGTACTTGTAATATTCATGCAATTTAATATACCACTAGGACCAAGTGGCCCAATATATTACAAATAGAATTAACCTAATTTTATAAATTAGAATTAATTGATAAAATGAACTTTAAAGAGCTATATCAATCCTGAGATAGCTCTTTAATTGATTTAATTTGATTGATTATAAATATGACTACATTAAAACTAATTATTAAAAAGAATATCTTAAGTTATTAGTTTAGAAAAATTAAAAGTAATTAACAATTTGGAGGCGCAAGTAAAAATGCAAACAAAAGAATTAGTAAAAGATATAAAACAATTAGCAAAAGAAAATAGAGATTACGTTATCTCATTAAGAAGACATTTTCATCAATATCCAGAATTAAGTATGGAAGAATATGAAACTAGCAAAAAAGTAAAAGAAGAGCTAGATAAAATGGGAATAGAATACAGAAGTGCAGCTGGTACTGGTATTATAGCTACTATAAAAGGAGATAAACCAGGAAAAACGATAGCTTTAAGAGCAGATATGGATGCATTACCAGTTGAAGAACTTACAGATTTCGATTTTAAATCTAAAATAGATGGTCGTATGCATGCTTGTGGACACGATTCACATACTGCAATGCTTTTAGGAGCGGCAAAAATACTTAATGGAATGAAAGATAAAATAAACGGTACAGTTAGATTATTATTCCAACCAGGTGAAGAAAGTGCAAAAGGTGCATTTGCTATGATAGATGATGGGGCTGTTGATGGTGTAGATGGTATATTTGGTATACATATATGGGCACAAGTTCCAGTTGGAAAAGTCTCTGTAGAAGCTGGACCAAGAATGGCTTGTGCAGACTGGTTCTATATAAATGTAAAAGGTAAAGGTGGACATGGTTCTCAACCAGAAAATTGTATAGATGCACTTGTTGCAAGTTCTGCAATAGTTATGAATTTACAAACTCTAGTAAGTAGAGAAACAAGACCACATGATCCACTAGTTCTTACAGTTGGATTATTAAAATCAGGAACAAGATTTAACGTAGTAGCTGAAGAAGGATATATGGAAGGTACAACTAGATGCTTTAACCCAGAACTTAGAAAACAACTTCCAGTTAAAATGGAAAGAATAATAAAAAGTACAGCTGAAGCATTTGGTGCAACAGCTAAACTAGAATTTGATTTTGCAGTAGCGCCAACAATAAATGATGAACAATGTGCTAAAATAGGACAAGGTTCTGTTGAAAAAATATTAGGTCCAGAAGGGAATTATCACTTTGAAAAAGTAACAGGTGGAGAAGATTTCTCTCACTACCTAGAAAAAGTTCCAGGAGCAATAGCATTTGTTGGATGCAGAAATGAAGAAAAAGATTGTTGTTATGCTCATCATAATGGTAAATTCGCAATAGATGAAGATGGAATAGAAGTAGGAACAGCTTTATATGCTCAATATGCTATAGATTTCTTAAATAAATACGAAAAATAGATAATTTAAAGTCCAAGCAAGGTGTAAAAACCTATTTGCTTGGGCTTTTATTTTTAAACAAGAAAAAAGCAAGAATTTAATTTTATCAAGCATGATACAATAAAAAAGGAGGTGAAGTTTATGAAAACAGGAAGTCATGTTCAAAGTCATATTAATAAATATGCTAAAAAAGACATTTCACATATGTATAAGGATTTTAATATAAGTGATGATGGTTATAATGACCAGCAAGTTCGTTTTAATAGAGATATATATGGGATGAATATTGGTGATAAGAAAATAGAAACTACTTTATATAGATTTTTTAGGTCTTTTAACAATCTTTTCAGTATGATTTTATTAGTTTTAATTGTAGTTTCTTTTTTTACAGATGTAATATTTACTTCTAATTATAGGCGTAATGGAACAACTTGTCTGATGTTAGTTGTAATATTTTTAATTAGTGGATTTGTACGATTTGTACAAGAGATGCGCTCAAAAAAAGCTGTTGATTCATTAATTGAGCTTATTAATACAAATGTTCATACTCGCAGAAATGGAAAATGGCAAGAGATTTCATCAAATGAATTAGTTGTTGGAGATAGGGTGAAATTTTATGCAGGGGATAGAATACCAGCGGATATACGTTTGATAAATGTAAATGAACTTTTCGTTTCACAATCTATGTTGACGGGGGAAAGTCTAGTAATTGAAAAAAATGCTGATATATTAGAACAAAAAGAATGTACAAGCATAAATGACTACAACAATATTGTTTTTTCTGGTTCTTTAGTTATTGGTGGAAGTGGAGAAGGAATTGTACTAGCAGTAGGCAAAGAAACTGTATATGGAGAAATTAGCAGAAATATAAATATTCGTAAAAATGGGTTTGAGAAGGGAGCAAATTCGATTGCAGGTGTATTAATCAAATTCATTGCTATTTTAGTACCTTTTGTATTTATTTCATGTGGACTAGTTCAAGGTAATTGGTTATCGGCATTTTTATTTTCATTATCAGTAGCAGTAGGATTGACGCCAGAGATGCTTCCTATGGTTATAAACGCCTGTCTCGCAAAGGGAAGTTCTGTTATGGGAAAAAAAGATACCATTGTAAAAAATATAAATGCAATGCAGGGGTTTGGAAGTATGGATGTTCTTTGTGTCGATAAAACAGGCACATTAACTGGAGATAAAATAGTTTTAGAATACTATATAGATATTTTGGGAAATGAAAGCAAACAAGTATTAGAGTATGCATATTTAAATAGCTTGTATCATACAGGTGTTAAAAATCATTTAGATGATGCAATTTGTCAAGTCGAACAAATGCCGAAATTTAATTATTTGAGGTTATTAGAAGAGTATAATAAATTGGACGAGTTACCATTTGATTATAATCGAAAATATGTAAGTGTATTGTGTGAAAACACATTAAATGAAAAATCAAATTTAAATAATGAAAATTTATTAATTGTAAAAGGTGATGTTGAAACAGTATGCAAAAAATGTACATATGCTGAATATAGAGGTAAAGCTTATCCAATGGATATGCAAAGTGTACACCATATTATTGATGAAATGCAAGAAGATGGTATGAAGGTTATAGCTGTTGCTTATAAAAATACTAATAAGGAACATATTATACCAGAAGATGAGAATGATTTAATATTGCTGGGATATCTAACATTTTTTGATGCTCCTAAAAAAAGCGCACAAGAAGCCATAGAGAAGTTAAAAAAATTGAATGTACCTATTAAAGTTTTAACAGGAGATAGTAAAAGAGTTGCTGTATCAGTTTGTAGACGACTAAATTTAGATACAGATAATATCATAGATGGAGAAAATTTATTTGAGTTAACAGATGATGAGTTAGCAATATTGTGTGAAAATACAACAATATTTGCACAATTATCTCCAAAGCAAAAGGCAAAAATAATTAAAGTATTGCAAGAAAATGGACATACTGTAGGATTTTTAGGAGATGGAATGAATGATTTACATGCGATATTTCAATCAGACGTTGGGATATCAGCAGAAGGGGCAACAGAGGCATTACAAGAAGCTGCAGATGTAATATTATTAAAAAAGGATTTAAATGTTTTAGAAGAAGGAATATTAGAAGGACGTAAAGTTTTTGTAAATATGAGTAAGTATATTCGTATTACTGCATCTTCTAATTTTGGTAATATATTAGCTGTAGTTATTGCAAGTGTTTTACTTCCGTTTTTCCCAATGACTTCGATACAATTATTACTTTTAAATTTATTATATGATGTTTTATGTTTGATTCTTCCATGGGATAATGTTGATGAGGAATTATATTGCAAGCCAAGAGATTGGTCGGGCAAAACTTTAGGGCGATTTATGTTGTTTTTTGGACCAATTAGTACAATTTTTGATTTAACAACATTTGTATTTTTATTCTTATGGTTATGTCCAACAATAAGTGGAGGGACATTTACAAGTCTAAATCATGAGTCACAACAAACATTCATTACATTGTTCCAAACAGGGTGGTTTTTGGAATCAATGTGGTCTCAAGTTTTGATTTTATATTCATTGCGTTCAAAGAAAATACCATTTATACAAAGTAAACCAGCCAAACCAGTTATTTTAGTTACTATTATAGGAATTATTCTATTTACAATTATGACTATAATACCAATTGGACGTTTTGTAGGCCTTACAAAAATGCCTTTAAGCTATTTTGCATTTTTACTACTAGTTGTATTGATTTATATATCATTAGTAAGTATTGCAAAATCATGGTATGTAAAAAAATATAAGGAATTAATATAAGGGGGGGAGTTTAAATGAAAAAGAAAATTGAATTTGCTAATTTAACTTCTTCTCTAGCTAGTTGGCTTTTAGAAAAATTAAAGGCTGCACCACTAGATGTAGGTAATATAGATGAATTTAAAGAAGGTATAGAAGGGTTATTAGATGGAAGTAATAATAGTTTAATGTTAGAGATAGATGATGATACTGTTTATGAAGAACATTGCTTTGATGTTATAGAGATTGGGGATCTTACAATAAGACCTAAAGAGAGAAGAGTTCTTTGTAATACTCAAGAAATTTCACTAACTCCTAAAGAATATGATATTTTATTATTTCTTGTCAAAAATAGAGGTGAAGTTCTAACAAAAGAGCAGATTTATCAAGCTGTGTGGGATAGTGAATACCTGCTAGATGATAGTAATATTATGGCTTTTATAAGAAAGTTAAGAAAAAAGATAGAGCCAAATCCAGATGCACCGATATATATTTTGACGATTTGGGGCATAGGATATAAATTTAATGATAATTTATAAAACTGAATATATCGCAAGAAAAACGCAAGAATTTCGCAATGGAATTACTTGCGTTTTTTTCTTATACTTTTAGTTGTAAATCAGAAAGGAGGGAGAATATAAATGGACCCTGATGGTAAGAGAAAAAACAATATAGCAACCCGGTGAAATATTAATATATCGGATTGCTTCTTAAAAAGGAGGTAATTACGATGAACAAAAAAATGATAAAAAATAATATAGCTACTAATAAAGTAACAGAAAATCAAATCGTAAAAAAAGAACAAGAAAGTCGCATTCATTTTGTGGCAACTCAACCAATAAAAACAGTATTAGACTCTTTAGAAACAACATTAATAGGATTAGATACTGAAAATGTATCAAAACACCGCCATAAATATGGAACAAATAAGATAACAAAAGAAAAGAAAAAATCTTTATTTTCTAGACTTGCAGATGCATTTGTAAATCCTTTTACAATAATTTTATTTTGTCTAGCACTTGTATCATGTGTAACAGATATGATTCTACCTTATTTTTCGCTATTTGGAAGTAATCCAGATGAATTTAACTGTTTAACAGTAGTAATAATTGTGACAATGGTCGTTATCTCTGGAACACTTCGATTTGTACAAGAATCTAGAAGTGGTGATGCAGCAGAAAAGTTATTAGATATGATTACAACAACTTGTACAGTTACAAGAAAAGAAGAGGGAAAACAAGAAATAAAACTTGATGAAGTTGTAGTAGGGGATATAGTTTATTTATCAGCTGGTGACATGATACCTGCAGATGTACGTATTTTAGAAGCAAAAGATTTATTTGTAAGCCAAGCGAGTTTAACTGGGGAAAGTGAACCTATTGAAAAATTAGGAAATATCCAAGAGAAAAATGAAAATATTACAGAATACAATAATATTGCTTTTATGGGAAGTAATATTATTTCAGGAACTGCTACAGCTGTTGTGGTTTCTGTAGGAGATTCTACTTTATTTGGGAAAATGGCAGCATCAGTTGCAGAAGAAGCAGTAGAAACTAGTTTTACCAAAGGAGTAAATGCTGTTTCTTGGGTGCTTATCCGTTTTATGTTGATTTTAGTTCCTGTTGTATTCTTTGTAAATGGAATAACAAAAGGTGATTGGTTAAATGCATTTTTATTTGGTATTTCTATAGCAGTTGGATTAACACCAGAGATGTTACCAATGATAGTGACAACATGCCTTGCAAAAGGGGCAGTGGCAATGAGTAAAAAACAAACTATAGTTAAAAATTTAAATTCTATTCAAAATTTTGGGGCTATAGATGTATTATGTACTGATAAAACAGGTACTTTAACACAAGATAAAGTAGTTTTAGAATATCATCTTAATGTAAATGGAGATGAAGATATGCGTGTACTTCGTCACGCTTATCTGAATAGTTATTTCCAAACAGGATATAAAAATTTAATGGATTTAGCTATTATTGAAAAAACTGAAGAAGCAGAAAATCAAAATAGGGAATTAACGGATCTTTCTGAGCACTATAAAAAAGTAGATGAAATACCTTTTGATTTTAATCGTCGTCGTTTATCTACAGTTGTTGAAGATATAAATGGAAAAACACAAATGGTTACAAAAGGCGCAATTGAAGAGATGCTATCAATTTGTTCATATGTTGAATGTGATGGCAAAGTTCAAGAATTAACAGATTCACTACGTAAACGAATTATAAAAACTGTGGATGAATTAAATGATAAGGGGTTTAGGGTTCTTGGAATTGCACAAAAAAGCAATCCATCACCAGTTGGGGCTTTTGGAGTAAAAGATGAATGCGATATGGTATTACTAGGATATCTTGCTTTCTTAGACCCACCAAAAGAATCTACAGCATATGCAATACGTGCTTTAAAAGAATATGGAATAGCTACTAAAATTTTAACTGGAGACAATGAGAAAGTAACACGTACTGTGTGTAAACAAGTAGGATTAGAAGTAAGAAATATGTTACTTGGTTCAGATATCAATCATATGTCAGATGAAGAGTTAGCAAAAGTAGCAGAAACAACAGATGTATTTGCTAAATTAACACCAGACCAAAAATCTAGGATTGTAACTGTTCTTCGTGAAAATGGACACACAGTTGGATTTATGGGAGATGGTATCAATGATGCGTCTGCAATGAAATGTGCAGATATAGGAATTTCTGTTGATACAGCAGTTGATGTAGCAAAAGAATCAGCAGACATTGTATTATTAGAAAAAGATTTAATGATATTAGAAGAAGGTATTGTTGAAGGTAGAAAGACATATGCAAATATGATTAAATACATTAAGATGACTGCATCTTCTAACTTTGGAAATATGTTTTCTGTTTTAGCAGCATCAGCATTATTGCCATTTTTACCAATGATGAGTATACATCTTTTATGTTTAAATTTAATATATGATTTATCATGCACAGCTATCCCATGGGATAATGTAGACGAAGAATTTATTAAAGTTCCTAGAAAATGGGATGCATCTTCAGTAGGTAAATTTATGATATGGATGGGACCAGTAAGTTCAATATTTGACTTTACAACTTATATTTTTATGTACTTTGTATTTTGTCCAATATTTGTATCACATGGAGTATTATATAATGATTTAGCAAGTGTATACAGTGGTGCAGAATTAATTCAAATGCAATTTAATTATATAGCTATGTTCCAAGCAGGTTGGTTTGTAGAATCAATGTGGAGTCAAACACTTGTTATTCATATGATTCGTACACCAAAGTTACCATTCATTGAAAGCCGCGCATCATTACCAGTATCTTTATTAACTTTCGCTGGTATCTTCATATTAACAATAATACCATTTACACCAATTGGAACAATACTAGGATTTGTTTCATTACCAGGTGCTTATTTTGCTTACTTAATACCATGTATAATAGCTTACATGTTATTAGCAACTAGCATAAAGAAAGCTTATGTACGTCATTTTGGTGAATTGTTATAAAGGAGGTATTTAAAATGAATTGGAATAATATGTGGAATATACTTTTTAATAGAACAGAATTATTTGGAATTAATATGGGGTTTTGGGTTTGCTTACTAGTTATCACAATTATAGTAATATTGATGAATGTGGTATTTTGGAGTATGAAACCTCTAAAAACTGTTGAAGAATAGAAAAATATAAAATATTATAAACTTAAAAAAGATCTGTGGTATATTACTGCAGGTCTTTTTGAGTTATCAAGTAAAAATAAAAAATTAAAAATTGTAATGATTACAATTAAATATTTGAAGTTTGAGTTTATTATTCATTATAATTTATAGTATAGAGGATTTATTCAAATTTAATAAAGGGGGCAGAAAAATGCAAACTGAAATAATTAAAGATTTAATGAAAGAATATAAAAGACCATTTTATATTTACGATGAAAAGGTGATAGGGGACCAAATTCAAGAGTTAAAAACTAATTTTCCAGAATTCGAATTTTTATATTCAATAAAGACAAATCCAAATAAAGATGTAATTAAATTTATATCACAAAATGATATAGGTTCAGATTCTGCATCTAAAAATGAAGTTTTTAAATCAATAGATGCTGGTATGCCAAAAGAAAAGATAATATATTCATCAGCGGGAAAAACGAAACAAGATATCGAAGAAACATACGACAAATGCATAATAACAGCAGATAGTTATCATGAACTAGAAGTTATAAATGAAGTAGCTAAGGAACACAATATTGTTTTAAGAGTAGGGGTAAGAATTAACTCAAACTATGCAATAGAAGGTGGGGATATACTTCCTAACAAATTTGGAATAGACGAAGAAAGCTTATTACCACATAAGGAATTTATTGATTCACTTAAAAATATAAAAATATGTGGGATACATGTACATCTAAAATCTCAAATACTAAATTATGAAACTTTATATAATTACTATAAAGATGTATTAGAATTAGCAGTGTTCTGTGTTGATGAAATGGGATTTGATATGGATTTTGTTAATTTCGGTGGTGGACTTGGAGTTGCATATTCACAAAGAGAAAATGAACTTGAAATAGAATCACTAGGACAAAAATGTAGAGAGCTAATTAAGGAATTTAAAGAAAAACTAAATTGCAGACTTATTATAGAATCAGGACGTTTTATAGTTTGCAAAAGTGGGACTTATGTTACTTATATAATCGATAAAAAGGTATCAAGAGGAGCAAATTACTTAATAGTTGCAAATGGATATAATGGTTTTCATAAAACAACTTTAGCAGAAATGGTAAAAGGTTATGTACAAGGTCCATTAGAAGATATACATGCAGTTGAACCACTATTCACATCTTATGATGCGTATGAAGTGAAGGTGTTAAATAAATCACAAGAAAAAGAAGAAGTAACAGTTTGTGGTAGCTTATGTACGGCTGCAGATTTAATAGGGAAGAATTTAGTTTTACCAAAAGCTGAAATAGGTGATATTATTGCAATTACTAATGCAGGAAGTTATGGATTTACACTAAGTCCAATATTATTCTCTAGCCATGATATACCTTATGAAATTTACTTAAATTCAAAAAATCAAGCTATTATAAGCGAATATTAAATATTTAATACAAAATACATAAAATGGTAAAGTATTTAGAAAATATAAAAAATTGATAATATGACGGAAATGTTAAAAGATAGTACTGTTTTAATAATATATTTTACCTCATCAAGTGTGATAATATTTAAACATAAAAGTTAGTAAATAAAAAATAAGAATAATAAATATAAATTATATTTGGGGAGGAAAAGATATGTTAAAAACAACTAAAATAACAGATCCAGAAGTATATTCTATAGTAGCAGATGAATTAGAAAGACAAAAATATAATATAGAAATGATTGCATCAGAAAGTTCAGCACCAACAGAAATATTAGAATTAATGGGATGCGTTTTTGTTAATAAAACTGAAGAAGGTCTTCCAGGAAAAAGATATCAAGCAGGTTCACAACATGCAGATAGAATCGAAAATTTATGTATTGAAAGAGCAAAAGAAGCTTTCGGTTGTGAATATGTAAATGTTCAAGCTTATTCAGGTGCAACTGCAAACTATACAGTATTTAATGCAGTATTAGACCCAGGGGATAAAATATTGGCAATGAGACTTGACCACGGTGGACATTTAAGTCATGGTTCAGAAGCAAACTTTATGAGTAAAATATTTAACTACAAACATTACGGTGTAAACGATGACGGTATAATCGACTACGATCAAGTTGAACAAATGGCATTAGAATTTAAACCTAAAATGATAATAGCAGGGGCTAGTGCCTATCCAAGACTAATAGATTATAAAAAATTTAGAGAAATAGCTGACAAAGTAGGAGCTTATTTATTAGTAGATATGGCTCATATTTCAGGACTTATAGGAGCTGGTGTAATCCCTTCCCCAATTCCATATGCTGATTTTGCAACATCTTCTTGTTCTAAAACAATATGCGGTCCTAGAGGTGGATTCGTAATGTGTAAAGAAAAATATGCAAAACAATTAAATAGAGCTACATTCCCAGGAACTCTAGGTTCTATCCAAATAAACGGTATAGCTGCAAAAGCAAACATGTTCAAAAGAGTTAGAGAACCTGAATTTATAGCTACAATGCAAAGAGTTTTAGATAATGCAAAAACTTTAGCAAAAGAATTAGAAAAAAGAGGATTCAAAATAGTAAGTGGTGGAACAGACAACCATATAGTATTAGTTGACTTAAGACCAAAAGGAATAACTGGTAAACAATTTGACCAAACTCTTGAAAGAATAGGTATAACAGTTAACAAAAACACTATACCAAACGACCCAGAAAGTCCATTTGTGACAAGTGGTGTTCGTATCGGTCTTACTGCAACATCTGAAAGAGGATTTGGAGCAAGTGAAATGGCAGAAATCGCTGATATAATGAATACAGTTGCTGAAAATATAGAAGATGAAAAAGTATTACAAGAATGCAAAGAAAAAGCAAGAGCATTAGCATCAAGATTCCCACTATATCCAGACGGATATTTTGAAGATTAATTAAATATATAACTAACTTATAATTTATAAGACGAGCTGATTTTCAGCTCGTCTATTTTTTAATAAATAATAACCAATTTAAATTTGAAGTAGTATAATAATCTATAGAATAATATGAACCCTATGGAGTAAAATCCACAGGGTTTTTAAATGAAAGGACTAGTATTATGATATTGCCAAAAAGACTTAAAAAAGGTGACACTATAGGTGTCATTGCTCCATCTGGGCATTTACGCGAGGTAAATATAGATGATGTTGAAAAATCACTTATCGATATGGGATACAATGTAAAGATGTATGAAAGTTGTTATTCTGTAGACAGGGGATATTTGTCTGGAAAAGATGAACTAAGGGCAAAAGATTTGCAAGATGCATTTGAAGATAAAAATATAGATGCAGTATTTTGTATAAGAGGCGGTTATGGAGCAGCTAGATTATTAGATTTAATCGATTTTGATGTAATAAAAAATAATCCAAAGATATTTTTGGGATTATCTGATATAACAGCTCTTCATATAGCGTTTAACCAAAAATGTGATTTGGTGACTTATCATGGGCCTGTTGGAAGAAGATTTGTGGATATGGACGAATATACAAAAGAATCTGTCTTTAAAAATATAACTACAGATAGTGAAATAATTTTTGAAAATCCAAAATGTGAAGAGATCTTTACTTTATATGAGGGAAAATGTGAAGGTGAAATAGTCGGTGGAAATCTAAGTTTAATAAACACATCTTTAGGTACTGAATACGAAATAGATACAAAGGATAAAATATTATTTATAGAAGAAACTAGCGAATATGTATATAACGTAGACAAAATGATAAACCATCTACACATGGCTGGAAAATTTGAAGACTGTAAAGGTATAATTTTTGGAGATTTTGATAACTGTAGAAAAGTCAGAGATGAAGATTGGTCAGTTGAGGATATAATAAACGAAATCGCACAAAGATATAAAAAACCTACAATATACAACCTTCAAAGCGGACATTGTGTTCCAGTAGGGACAATACCACTTGGCGCAATGTGCTATTTAGATGCAACTAATAAAATAGTCAAATTTGATTATTCAAACTGCTAAAAAAATAATAAATTATATAGAGGATAACTTAGGAGGAAATATGGAAAAAATCACGACAGTATTATTTGATTTAGATGGAACACTAATCCCTTTTGATCAAAAGGAGTTTATAGAATCTTATTTATACCTTATAGCAAAAAAATTTGTTCCAAGGGGATACGACAAAGATATACTTATAAAAGCATTGTGGGATGGAACAGGAAATATGGTCAAAAATGATGGAAAAGTCAGCAACAGAGATGTTTTTAAATCGACTTTTGCAGAGTTGATGGAAAAAGAATATGACGAAATGGAAGATGATTTCATGGAGTTTTATGAAAAAGAATTCGACGATGTAAAACAGACATTACAAGAGGAAGTAGATAGAGCAGAATTTATAAAAACTATAAAAGACAAAGGGTTGAAAGTAGTTTTAGCTACAAATCCAATATTTCCAAAAGCAGCAGTACAAACAAGACTAAACTGGATTGGTCTTAGTGTGGACGATTTTGATTATGTTACAACTTTTGAAAATAGCCACTATTGCAAACCTAACTTAGAATACTATAAAGAAATTTTTGAAAATATAGGTTCAAAACCGGAAGAATCTATAATGGTTGGAAATAATGCATTGGAAGATATGATAGTAGGCGAGTTGGGCGTTAGGACTTTCTTGATTACTGATAATCTTGAGAATCCTGAGAAAATTGATGTAAATAAATTTGAAAATGGAAACTTTGATGATATCGCAAACAAGGTTTTAAATATATTGTAGATAAAAGCTCTAGCATTTATTTGATAAAATGCTAGAGTTTTTTTAATAGCATATAAATCGTATGTGATTGACAAATAAATCCAATAGTTATACTATTAAATTAATACATAGGAATCCGAGGTGTTGATAGTGAATAAAGAACTTATAAAGGGGAGTACAATAACACTAATTTTAAATGAATTAAGTAAAGAACCCATGTATGGATATAAGATTATTAAAGAAATTGAAGGAAAATCAAATGGAGTATTTATATTTAAAGAAGGAACCTTATATCCAATTTTGCACGACTTAGAAAAAAAGAAATTTATTGAATCATATTGGGAAGTTGAAAATGGACGAAGAAGAAAATACTACAAAATAACAAAAAAAGGAGTTAAAGAATTAGAAGTGAGGGAACAAGAATGGCAGTTATTTAGTAAAACAATGGGAGTAGTACTTAGGGGGTAGATTTTATGGACTTACAAAAAAATTCTATAGATTTATTTTTACAATCAGTATGTAGATTTGTTTGGGATGATGAAAAAGCAAGGGATATTCAAGATGAATTAAAAGACCATATTTCGAGTTATATAGAAGAATATATGGATGATGGTATGAATATTGATGATGCTACAAATGAAGCATTAAAGCAAATGGGTGATCCTAATGTACTTAGTGAATTTTATAAAGAAAAAATTCTTCCAAAAAGAAAGTGGAAATTGTTTTTGTTAGGATTTGCATGTGTATTATTAATATATAGCAGTATTATTATGAGTCAAACAAAAGGTTTTGAGATATTTTTTTATGTAATAGCACTAAGCATCACTTTATTTTATGTAAGTATGGTATATGATTTTAGAGAAACAAATAAGATAAGAAAAAGTATTTCAGAGAAAGAAGCTGTATTTTTTATTAGAAATCAAAAGAAGTTTTGTATAAATAATACAAATTATAAAATAGGAATACTTGTTGTAATACTTGCTATAATTAATCTAGTTTTTAATATATTTTCTTTAAATGTACCAAAAGCATTTGCATTATGTTATTGTTTTATGCCTTTAATTTTTATCTTACTGAATTGTTCGATAGGGGATAATGATATATCTGCAGCATATGAAGATGGAATTTTTATATGTGATAGATTTTTATATTGGAATAATATAAAAGGTTATAGGTATAGTAAACAAAATTTTGATAATAAAGAATATAATTTTTTAGAAATTAAAGTTAGTGAAAAAGCTTTTGGAAGTAAATCTATATTAATTTCAATTTCACAAATGGCGTTAATTGATGAATTTTTTAAAAGTAAAAATATAAATAAAGTTAGACATTTTTAAAATTTTGACCAAAAATAATATAATTTCCACTTAAAAAAATATTATACAAAAAATATTGACAAAAAATAAAACACTATATATAATAATTAATCATAAAGTTAAACAAAATTTAAAAAACAAATTCATTGAAAAAGAGAGTAACATTAATTGACATTATAGAGAGTTCAGGATGGTGGAAGCTGAGCATTGAGATTTTTGTGAAAAGAGCTTTGGAGAAGACTGCAGGAAATTAGTATGGCAGTCGGTGTTCTCGCCTTAAGAGATTGAGTGGGTAAGTTTTTTTTTACCAATAAGAGTGGTAACGCGGTAATTTCGCCTCTTGGATTTTTTCCAAGGGGCTTTTTTGATTATAAAAGCGTCTATCTTATTGTGAGCAAAAGTTTACCAATAAGAGTGGTACCGCGATAATTCGCCTCTTAGTAGATTTACTAAGAGGCTTTTTTTGTTTCTTAGTAAAGCAAAATAATTATAAAAAAGTGAAAAATCAGAAAAAGGAGAAAAATGATGGAAGTATTACAATCACAAGAAAAAGAAGTTAAACAGAAAAAGAAATTTTCGATGCCAAATACATTAGTAATTATGGCAGTAGTTATTGCATTAGTAGCAGTTGCAACATATTTAATACCAGGAGGAGCATACGATAGAGTTCTTAATGATCAAGGTAGAGAAGTTGTTGTAAGTGGAACTTATAAAGCAATAGCAAGTCAACCACAAAGTTTATTTGATGTATTACAATCACCAATTGAAGGTATAGTTCAAGGTGGAGAAATTATAGCATTCTTATTTATAGTTGGTGGAGCATTTAGTATAGTTTCAAGAACTAAAGCTATAGATTTAGGTATTTTAAAAATAGTAAACGTATTCAAAGGAAAAGAAATTTTAGTTTTACCAATATTAATGTTTATGTTCTCAATCGGTGGAGCGACATTTGGGATGAGTGAAGAAGCAATAGCATTCGTAGCAGTTTTAATGCCATTAGTACTAGCATTGGGATATGATAGTATAGTTGCTGTAGCAATTACATACTTAGCTTGTAACCTTGGATTCTCAGCAGCAATGCTTAATCCATTTACAGTAGGTATAGCACAATCAATAGCAGGGATACAATTATATTCAGGAGTTGAATTCCGTACATTAGTTTGGTTTGTATCAACTCTTGTAGGATGTGGATTCGTTATGTTCTATGCTATGAAAATTAAGAAAAATCCAGAACTTAGTCCAATGTTCGAACATGATCAAGTTAAACGTGAAAAATTAAAAAGTACAGAATCAGAACATACTGAATTTACTTTAAGACATAAAATAATAATAGCTGCATTATTTACATCTATAGCATTAGTAGTATATGGAGTTTTAAAATTAGAATTTTGGATACCACAAATAGCAGCAGTTTTCCTAGGATTAGGTATTATAAGTGGTTTAGTTGGTAAATTAGCACCAAACGAAATAGCAGAAGCATTCACAGATGGAGCAAAAGATATGATAGGAGCAGCTATCATGATAGGTCTTGCAAAATCAGTAATGATAATAGCTCAAAATGCAAATATAATAGATACAATATTATTTAACTTAGCTAATGTTGTTGGTCAATTACCATCATTAATAGCATCATATATAATGTTTGTAATCCAAATGTTCATAAACTTCTTCGTAAGTTCAGGTTCAGGACAAGCAGCACTTACTATGCCAATACTTGCACCACTTGGTGACTTAGTTGGAATATCTCGTCAATTAAGTGTTTTAATATATCAATTAGGAGATGGGTTCTCAAATGCAATGTTCCCAACATCAGGTGTATTAATAGCTTGCTTAGGTATGGCAGGAGTTCCTTATGGAAAATGGTTAAAATGGATATTACCACTTCAAGCAATATTATTTATGACAGCAATAGTATTTATAACAATAGCATCTTTAATAGGATGGGCTTAAGAGATATTTAAGGGGGATTAATATGAAAGATATTTTATTACAAGAAGGACAAAAATTACACGCTAAAATGTGTGAAATAAATGATTATATATACGCAAATCCTGAATTAGGAAATGAAGAATTTAAATCATCATCAAAATTGATAGCATTTTTAGAAGAACACAACTTCACTGTTGAAAAAGGTCTTTTAGGAATAGAAACATCATTTAGAGCTATATATGATAGTAAAAAGCCAGGAGCAACTATAGGTTATTTATGCGAATATGATGCTCTTCCTGAAATAGGACATGGTTGTGGTCATAATATGATAGGTGTTATGTCGTCAGCTGCAGGTATAGCTTTAAGTAAAGTTATAGATGAAATTGGAGGAAAAATCATAGTATATGGTACTCCAGCAGAAGAAACAAACGGAGCAAAAGTTGTATTTGCAGAGGAAGGAATATTTGATGAACTTGATGTTGCAATGCTTGTTCATCCAAGTGATGTAAATATGAAAAGTGGAACAACACAAGCACTTTATCCATTAGAATTTAGATACAAAGGAAAAACTGCACATGCTGCAAGTTGTCCACAAAATGGTGTAAATGCGCTTAATAGTGTAATACAATTATTCAACGGTATTGATGCACTTCGTCAACATGTAACTCCAGATGTTAGAATGCACGGAATAATAGTAAAAGGTGGAGTTGCAGCAAATATAGTTCCAGATGAAGCAGTTGCACAATTTTACTTCAGAGCAGCAACTAAAGAAACTCTAGATGATATATTAGAGAAAGTTAAGAGAATAGCTGAAGGTGCAGCGCTTATGACAGGAGCTACATTAGAGATGGAAAGATATGAGTTTCCTAATGATAACTTAGTAACTAATGAAAACTTATCTGAAGCATTTAATGAAAACTTAAGAGCGCTTGGAATAACTGAAATAAAACCACCAAAATCATCTGGTTCAAGTGATATAGGAAATGTAAGTCACAAAGTGCCTACAATCCACCCATATATACAAGTATCATCTTGCAAAGCTCCAGGGCATACAGTAGAACTTGCAGAAGCTACAGTTTCAGACCTTGGTCATGAAAGACTTCTTACTGGTGCAATGGCACTTGCCTATACAGGATATGATGTTTTACTTGGAAAAGTTAATTTAGAAAGATAAATTTTTATATTTGATAATAAATAAAGACCGTGGCGAAATTCGTTGCGGTTTTATTTATGAAAATTTTATGCAAAAAACTATATATATGATGCTTGTGATAATTATTTCCAGTATAATATTTATATATTTTACAACTTTGAAACAATTTATTATCAGAAATTATACCCCTATATATTATTATAAGTTTATCAAATAAATGACAACTAGGAGAGATTGAGAAAATGAAAGGAAACTTAAAAAAAGTAGCAATAACTGTAGGGCTAAGCGCAGTAATATTATTAGGAGCGAGTATACCAGTAGTTAAAATGATTAATAATCACAAACAACAATTAGCTATTGAGGCAGCTGCACAAGAAAAGAAGAGAAAAGAAGAGGAAGAGGCAAAAAAACCTATAATAGGGGTTAATAAAGAAGGTCAAAAATACACATATGATGCTAAAAAAGTACAAGAGAAATTATCTAAATATGATTATTCAAATAATGGTAAAAAGATAGTATTTTTAACTTTCGATGACGGTACATCAAAAACTAATACACCAGAAGTATTAAGAATATTAGATGAAAATAATATAAAAGCAACATTCTTTTTAACAGGATCTAATATTGAAAATGGCGGAGAAACAGCAAGAGAATTAGTAAAACAAGAGTTTGAAAGTGGACATGCAATAGCAAACCACTCTTATAGCCATGATTGTGGAAAATTATATCCAGGTCGTAACTTAGATATGAAAGCTTTCAAAGAAGATTATGAAAAAAATGATAAATTATTAAAATCTATATTAGGTGAAAACTTCACTACACATGTAATGAGATGTCCAGGAGGATATATGTCATGGAAAAACATGGACGAATTAGATAAGTATTTAGAAAAAAATAATATAGCTTCAATAGACTGGAATGCATTAAATGCTGATGCTGAAGGACCAAAGAAAAATGCAAAACAATTAGCACAATACGCAATAAAAACATCTGAAGGAAAAGAAATGGTAGTATTATTAATGCACGACACATATGGAAAAGAGGAAACTGTTAAAGCACTACCAACTATAATAAAATATTTCAAAGATAATGGATATGAATTCAGAACTTTAGTATAATAATTAATAATTAAAATAAAAAACAAACTGGTGGTAATATGAAGTTTTGGAAAAAGATATTTTTATATTCTTTAATATTATTCCTTTTACTATTTAATAGTGGAGGAATAATATTAATAGAAAAAATCCATAGTGAAAACCTAAATAATGCAATAAAATCTCTTATGTATAAATCTTTAAATATAGAATCAATTATGTATTTAAATACAGATTATCTTATGAATATAGATGTATATAGTGAATCTAATATAAAAAACTGGATGAATATAATAACGAATGGTTATTCATTAAATAGTGTAGATGAGTATAATACAGAGCTATATTCTATGGAAAATAAAGAAATTACATCAGATTTAAAAGAAAAAATAACGGGAGAAAGAAAAGAAATTTCTAATGCTAAAAAAGGCAAAAAATCTTTTATTATAAGAACAATAAATAATAGAAGATATGCATTTGTAAGTTCTATTGTAAATTTAGAAAATAGGGATTTTAAATTAATTATATCTAGGGATATACAACATGTTTACACTGAAAGAATTAATAATTATAAATTCTTTTTAATTATTGATATTATAATACTTATAATATTATCTATAGGAATGTATATAATTTCGAAAAACTTGACAAAACCTTTAGTAAATTTAAGCAACATATCTAAAGATATAGCAAAGGGAAAATACGATATAAGAGTTGTAGAAAGTAAAGAAAATGATGAAATAGGAGTATTAGAACATAATTTTAATTTTATGATAGATGTTATCGAAAATAATATCGAGGAGTTAAAAACTTTAAATGAATCAAAACAAAGATTTATAGACAGTTTAAATCATGAAATCAAAACACCGATTACATCAATTATAGGTTATTCGGAACTTCTATTGAAAAGCAATATAAATGAAGAAATAAAAATGAAGGCTTATAAATATATAAACTCTGAAGCAAAACGACTTGAAACGTTAAACTCTACATTATTGAAATTGACATTAATAAGGGAAGAAAAGAAATCTTTAGGAAAACTAAACCTTAGAGAAATGATAAATGGTGTTGAGGATATACTTATATATAAGCTTGAAAAAAAATCTATAAATTTAAATATAAATATAGAAGATGTAAATATTTTGGCAGATAAGGAATTATTCGAAGTATTGCTTACAAATATTATTGACAACAGTATTAAAGCTAGTACAGAAAATTCAGTTATAGATATAAATGGTTACTATAAAAATAATAACTATATACTAAAGTTAACAGATTATGGCATTGGGATACCAAAAGAAGACTTGGACAAAATTATCGAACCATTTTATATGGTAGATAAGGCTAGAACAAGAAAAAATAATGGTATTGGACTTGGTCTTTCTATATGTAACGAGATTTGTAATTTACATGATATTTCATTAATCATAGAAAGTAAATTAAATATGGGTACAAGCATTATTTTAGAATTTAATAAGGAGAATTATTTAAATGAAATCTAAGATTATAATAACATGCATATTAGTAGGATTTATAATTACCTTATTTGCTATATTTAATTTTAAATGCCCATATTCTTTTAAAGAAAATGTACTATACACTCAAAATGATGTGAGCGGATATAATGAAAATGAAAAGGAAAATAACAATTTAGTAAATAGAAATGAAGCTATAAAAACTGCTAGATATTATATAGAAGATATATTGGGAAATGATTTAGAAAGTGCTAATAATAAAATGTATGTAAATCTTTATAAAAATGATAGTGGAGCTGAATCATATTATTGGAATATAAGTTGGTCTAGTCCAACATTATCATGTGGTATTGAAATAAATACTATAAATAAACAAATAAATAATATATATGTTAATAAAAACTTTGACTGGAACAATAATAAATCAGAAAGTTTATTATTGAGCCAAAATGAAGTTTTAGAAATAGCAAACACTCTTATAGTAGCATTGGGATTTGATTTAGATACTTACAAATTAGATGCACAACATATTAATTTTAGCGATGAAGGCTATCAAATTTGCACATTTATAAATAAAAATAATAGAGAAGACAGATTTGCAATATATATTTCACCTACAGAAAAATATATAGCTAGATATGTTAGAAATCCATAAAAGGAGATTTTTGGATGAAAATATTAGTAGTAGAAGATGAAGCACCTATTAGAGATTTAATATCGATAAATTTACAACTAGTAGGTTATGAAGTATTTACAGCAGAAGATGGTATTATAGCAGAGAAGTTTTTAGAAAATCAAAAGGTAGATTTAATTTTGCTTGATGTAATGATACCTGGTATCGATGGATTTTCTCTTATTGAAAAAATAAAAAAACATAATACTCCTGTTATATTTGTAACTGCAAAAGAATCAGTTTTAGATAGGGTAAAAGGACTTAGACTAGGTGCTGAGGATTATATAATAAAACCATTTGAAACAATAGAATTATTAGCAAGAGTAGAAGTTGTTCTTAGACGATATAATAAAAATAAACAAACTATTAAATTTAAAAATATAGAAGTAGACACAGAACAAAGAATTGTAAACTTGAATAATAAAGAGGTCTATTTAACAGTAAAAGAGTACGAATTATTGGTATTGCTTTTACAAAATAAAAATAGGGCTTTATCTAGAGATCAAATACTAGAAAGAGTATGGAGATTTGAATACGGAGGAGAGACAAGAACTGTCGATATTCATATCCAGCGTATTAGGGAAAAACTAGATTTGAAAAACAATATAAAGACTGTATTTAAAGTAGGTTATAGATTGGAAGAATAATAAAACTCCTTTATGATATTGAGAATATTTAATATCATAAGGGAGTTTTTTCTTTAAAAGAAGTATTAAAAATAGCCTATTATATGGATGGAAATAATTAAATTAGAATTTATAAAATGAATATTGTGTAAAAATAAAATGACTACATGCATAGTATGTTTGTTTATTATATAATAAAGATTAAGCATAATATAAAAATACAAGGAGATAAATATGAACATACTTATATCAAATGATGATGGAATAAATGCAGAGGGAATAAAAATTTTGGCGGAGGAGATTTCGAAAATAGCAAATACATATGTAGTTGCACCAGACAGCCCAAGAAGTGCTAGTGGGCATGCGATAACTCTTCACAAGCCGATTTTAATAAACGATGAATTTATAGCAGAAAATGTTGAAGCCTATTCAACTTCGGGAACTCCTGCTGATTGTGTAAAAGTGGGTATTGAGTCTATTTTAAAAGATATAGAAATAGATTTAGTTTTAAGTGGAATAAACAATGGACCAAATTTAGGAACAGATGTTATATATTCTGGAACAGTTGCGGCTGCGATTGAGGGACTTGTTGAAGGAAAGCCATCTATTGCTCTTTCTTGTGATTCGTCAAAAGTTTCAAGTGGTGAATATAGAGAAGCGGCGAAATACACAGCTAAATTAATTCAAAAATTAGAGGGCAATTTAGATAAATTAAACGGAAATATACTAAATGTGAACTTCCCAACAGGAGAAAAAAAAGGCGTAAGAATAACTAAACTTGGCAGACGTGTGTACAACAATGTTATGGATGATAGACAAAGTATAAGAGGTCAAAGATATGTATGGATGGGAGGAGATTTAGAAGATATTAAGCAAGATAAAGACAGCGATATATTCGCGGTTGAAAATGGCTATATATCAATAACTCCAGTGCATATAAATATGACAGAAACAAATAGAATTGAAGAACTTAAAGAATTAGGACTAGAAGAGTAAAATAAAAATGCCAAAGAGAAACTTTTATATAAAAGCCTCTTTGGCATTTTTGGAATGTTTTAAGCAATCATATATATATTATGTCCAAAAATTTATTATTTATTAGGATTATATTTAGCTTTTGAAATTAATTGAGTCATTGTTCCCATTGGGCAATATACACACCAAGATTTAGGTTTGAATAAAACCATTGTTATAAGACCTAAGATTGTTGAAGTCAACATCATGCTATAAAAACCAAGTGCAAATTGGTAAATCCATGGCGATACTAAGTTTGGATTTGCAATTTCCCAAGGAAGTTTAAATGTCCAAAGTAGTGTAAGGACTTCTTTTAAATTGCTAGCTCCAGCAAATACTAGATAAGTGTTAAATAACATAATGCCAAACATAGTTAAAAAGAAAGTCAAGAAACCATATCTGAAATATTTGCTTTTTAAAAATTTAGGCATTGGTTTATTTCTAGATAGGTTGAATTTATTGCCAAGGAAGTTAAATAATTGTCCCCTACCACAATATATATTGCAATATGATTTTCCACCGCCAAGTATTGAAATTATAATTGGTATTAAAAAGCATAATAGTCCAAGCCAAGCGAATAATATATTAAAAAATCCAAGGATGAAATAAGTTATACTTAAAATCCACATATAATCTAAAATTGATTTTTTATTCTTTTTCATTTATACAGCAACCTCCTTCTTTTCGATATTTATAATAGATGCAGGACAGACTAAGGCACATTTTCCACATCCAACACATTTTTCATAGTTTATTTCTGCAAAAATACCGTGCTCTATATGGATTATTTGAAGAGGGCATGCCTTTAAGCAAGTTCCACAAGCAACGCAAGCACTTTTATCAACTATAGCTTTTTTCTTAAATTTTTTCATTTTGTTCCTCCTATTTAGTAGATTGTAAATTTAATTATAAGAATTTTTGATAAAAGTTAAGTGATTAAGTCACACAGAATATAAAAATAAAAAAACTACTATATGAAGGTTTAATTAATAGTAGTTTTTAATCTCCAAAAGCTGGAGTAGATATTCAATTTTGTTGTAAAATAGATTGTAATTTTTCTATATTTATTATTTTTATACAACCGCGGCTAACTTTCACTATATTATCTTTTTCAAATCGCTTTAACATTCTGCTTATAACTTCGCGTGATGAACCTAAATCATTCGCTATTGCCTCGTGTGTTATATTTATTTCAAGTGAGTTCTTTAGATAATATTGATTGATTAAATAATCAGCCAATCTGTAATCCAAGTTAAAAAACACAACTTGTTCCAAAACCCACATGATTTCTGAAAGTTTGCTTTGTGTTACCTCAAGCATAAACTTTTGTATTGATATATTTTGATTTAATAAATCCTTAAAAAGTTTACCATCTATTATAATAAGTGACGAATTGTCAACAGCTTGAAGATTTATATCATAGGATAGGTTTTGATAAAAGCAAGATGATGATAATATACATAAATCATTTTTAAATAATTTAAAAAGCGTGATTTCCTTTCCTGATAATGATGACATAAAACTTCTAAGCTGACCATTTGCGACTAAAACAAGTCCTGTACAAGATTTATATTTTGAATAAATCAATTCACCAGCTTTGTATTCCTCGATATGGCTTGCATCATAAAGTATGTTTTTTTCTTCTTTTGACAGATTTTTAAAAAACGGTAAGCTTTCCTTAAAAATTAATTCTTTATTTATATTCATTTAATTCCATCCTATTCATTTGATTTAATATCTTTATTATAGTAAAAAATAGAGGAATATATGTAACAAAGTCACATAAAAAACACATCGTTAATAGTTAACACAATATGTTTTTTATAGCACATAGGAAATTATATTTATTTAAAAAGTGGAATTTCAAAGTAAATAGAGAGTAACTTAGCATTTTTATCTAAACAAGCACCGACATCACCGTTTAATTGTTTGACCAAAAATTCTACGATTGAAAGTCCAAGCCCTGTTGACTTGTTTCTGGTAGAGTCAGCAGTATAAAATCGGTGGAATAATTTTTCAATGTTTATATCGTTATTTGGAGAGATTGGATTAGTAAAAATAATCTTGGCATTTTTAGAATCTGGTATTTTATCGTAATCTATTTTAATATCAATATCTCCAAGCGAGTGTTTTGCACAGTTGTTTAATAAATTATCGACAATTCTAATAAGCATATCTTTATCACCGAGAACATAGATTGGCGGTGGCTCATCCATATTGATATTTATATTTTTTTCTTCCAAAACTCCTATATAAGACAATACACATTCAACAATTAAGTTACTTATATTTATTTTTTCTAAATTAGGTTTTATATTTGATGTAATTAAATAAGAGTATTCAAAAAAATGTTCGATTAAATTGCCGAGCTCATCTGTTGATTTTTGGGCAATCTGTAGATTGTGAAGTTGTTCTTTATCTAAATCACTATTTTGCAAAAGTTGTTGATATCCTTTAATCGAAGTTAGCGGAGTTCGAAGATCATGTGATATATTTGAAATCAATTCCTTAAATTGTTTTTGTTCATTTATACTGTCTAGTCTGCGTTTTTCTTCTAATTTAAGACAATGATTAATATTGCTTGCAAGTTTTATAATAGTCTTATTAAAAAGTACTACATTAAGAGGTTGGCGAGTATTTTCAGAAAGTCTTTTATGCAGTTGTTTGTTTATTGAATTTAATTGATTTAAGATAAATCCAATATATATAATTAAAAAAACAATAATCAAACACAATAGAATAACAATAAGTGACATATCTCCAACCCCTTTGCTTTTAATATATAAGTTAACTTTAATCTAATATAAATATTATAATATAAAACTTATAAAAATTAGATATATAGATTATTTAATTTCTGCTTTTCTAAAAAATAAATAAGATAAAAGCATCATAATTACAAGAAATACTAAACTAATTCCTATAAAGTTGAAAAAGACAGAGGCATTTGCGTTTAATGTTAATTTTGAATAATCAACGCCAAATGGAGTCTTTGAAAAAAAGTCAGAAGCTGCGTCTATATTTATAATTTGGGCAATTGCAGCATTGAAGATATATCCCAAACTGATTACAATCACTGATTTTCGGATTGAGAATGCTAAAAATATTGAAATACTTATTTGTGATGCATATACGATTGCCATTGTGAACCAGATTGCGATTATTTTTAAAAATATATTAAAATCAAAGGCAGTACCATTTTCATTTTTCATTATATTTTGAAATACAGATGGCAAGAATGTCTCGAATGAATAGTTTGAACACATTCCAACTATTGCTGCGATTACATCTGGAAGTAGAAATATTAAAATTGATATAAAATAAGTTATAGTTTTGCAAATTATGATAGAACTTCTGCTGTAACCAGTTGATATGGAATCGTGGATTGTTTTGTTGTCAAAATCATTACATATAAATAAAGAAATAAATATCACACTAACAAGAGAAATCATTTGAAAGTCAGTAAAAAAAGAACCAATGCCGATTATGTCATGACTTAAATTTCCGTTTGTTAATTGATAAGATATAACTGACATAAGTGTGGCAGATATACAACATAACAAAAATAAAATTTTGATTGATTTAGTTTTTCTCATTTTATACAAATCTGCTTTAATTAAATTAAACATTATCAATACCTTCCACCATAGAAACAAAGTAATCCTCAAGAGTGCCACCCTCGTTTGATAAATTAGTTACTGCGACTTCATTTTCAAATAATGTTTTTCCAACAAGTTCCTTATCATCTATATAATCAAAAAGTTGAACAGAGTTATCTGGCATAACTTTAAAGTTAGTAGTATTTAATTTTCTCTCTATCACATTGACTAATTTGCAAACATCTGTAGATTGTAGTAGAAGATAGTGTTTGCAATGTTCATCAAGTTCTTCTAATGTAAGAGTTTCGATTATTTCACCCTTGTTTATAAATATATAGTCATTAGCAAGTTGATACATCTCTGGCAAGTTGTGGCTTGATATTAAAATAGTCATATTTTTTTCATCGCAAAGTTTTATAAGAAGTTTTCTGATTTCGACAATACCAAGTGGATCAAGCCCATTTATAGGTTCATCCAATATCAAAAATTCAGGATTATTTAAAAGAGTAATAGCAATTCCCAGGCGTTGTTTCATACCTAGTGAAAAGTTTTTAACCTTCTTTTTACCTGTATTTGCAATATCCAAAAGTTTTAGAAGTTCATCTTCAATTTCCTCGTTTGGAATGCCTCTAATAATTCGATGAAGTCTCATATTTTCTTTTGCAGTCATAGATAAGTTGATGCTTGGGGATTCAATCATACAACCCATACGTCTTCGCTCAACTTGTATTTTGCTTTCCTTAGTGTGGCCGAATAACTCGATTTCACCAGAACTAGGATAGCTAAGTCCTGCGATAAGTCGCATCAACGTACTTTTTCCAGCACCATTTCGTCCGACTAAACCATAGATTTTGCCAGGTTTTAATGCAATAGATACATTGTTTACAGCATGATAGCCTTTATATGTTTTTGTGAGGTTTGTAGTTTTTAAAATATACTCACTCATATTTTTACCTCCTAATTTATTGAAATTGTAATAGTAGTTTTAATTTTATATTTAAAGTATAGGGAAAAAAGGTTTAGAAAAAGATAAGAAGAAAAAATTAAATGTAAAGAATTCGATAAGTTACTTTTTAAAAAGTCTATATCCAAGTCCCCACACTGTTTCTATATAATTTTCATTAGGATTGAATTTTTTTAATTTACTTCGGATATTGCTTATATGTGTTTTTATAGCATTGTCATCGCCGATATATTCTTCATGCCAAATTGACTCATATAAATTTGCTTTGCTAAAAACTTTATTTTGATTTTTTATAAGCAGTTCCAAAATCATATATTCCTTAGCAGTTAAGTACAATAAACAATCATTGATTTTAATTTCTTTATTATTTTCATCTAAAGTTATATCTTTATATTTAAGTAAGGGTAAGATATCAGAGTCTGAAACATGATTTGAAATGTAGTAGCGTCTTAAGTTTGATTCAATTCTCGCAATAACTTCGCCTAGGTCAAAAGGTTTAGTTATATAATCATCAGCGCCTAGTTTTAACAAATCAATCTTTGTGCTTATCATATCTTTTGCGGAAATAATTATAATTGGAATTTGTGAAAATTGACGTACTTCTTTTAAGATTTCATCACCACTTTTGTATGGCAACATGATATCCAAAAGTACTAAGCTATAGGAATTAGTTTTAATTTCATTAAGTCCATCAATTCCTGTAAATGAAGATTTTACGCCATATCCAGCGCTTTTTATCGCTTGAGCAAGCATTAGATTTACATCTTGATTGTCTTCTATAATTAAGATATTTTCCATTTTCCCCTCCTGCAATTTACGTTTCTATATTTTGAGTTGAGTATATACTAAAAATATGGAAAAAACAAGGAAAGGTGGGAGGCTAAAAAAATATATAAAAAATTTTAAAAATAAAAATTGACGAAAGCCAATATATCTGATATGATTACATATGCAATAAATTAGGAAAAAAATTGTTTTTAATATATTGATTAAAAAAGAATATTATAATACAGATTACATATATAGATCCATAATAAGGATGGACGTTTCTACTAGCTGCCGTAAATAGCAAACTATACGTAATTCATAGGAATTACTATAGCTATTTACGGCAGTTTTTTTGTGGTCAAGGAGGTCAAATGAGATTATTAAAGGGAAATTTTATTTATTCAATAGATAAGAATGATATAGAAATAAAGGAAAATCAATATCTTTTAGTGAAAGATGGTAAAGTAGAGGGATTTTATAATGAAGTTCCAAGTATTGCGAAAGATGTAAAAGTTGAAGATTATAAAGATAATATAATAATACCAGGATTATCTGATTTACATGTACATGCTCCACAATATGCATTTAGAGGTATGGGGATGGATATGCAACTTTTAGATTGGTTAAATACTTATGCGTTTAAAGAAGAGGGAAAATATAAAAATCTAGAATACGCTAAAAAACAATATTCTAAATTTGTAGATGATGTTAAAAATAGTGCGACAACTAGATTATCGATATTTGCTACATTACACAAAGATGCAACAATTATGCTTATGGATTTATTAGAAGATGCAGGAGTAAAAGCATATGTTGGAAAAGTAAATATGGATAGAAATTCACCTGAATTTTTAAGCGAAGACACAATTGAGTCAAAAGAAGATACAATAGAATGGTTAGAACAAATTAAAGATAGATATAAAAATATAAAACCAATATTAACTCCAAGATTTATCCCAAGTTGTACGGATAAATTAATGGATGAGATACAAAATATAAATAAAAAATACAAATTGCCAATTCAATCACATCTATCAGAAAATACATCTGAAATAGATTGGGTGGCAGATTTACACCCAGATACAAATAATTATGCAGAGGCATATGATAAGTACAATTTATTTGGAAAAGAAAACAAAACAATAATGGCACACTGTGTTCACTGTCCAGACGATGAACTTAATTTAATAAAACAAAACAACGTAACAGTTGCCCATTGTCCACAATCGAATGCAAATTTAACTAGTGGAATTGCACCGATTAAAAAGATGTTAGATATGGGAATTGATGTTGGACTTGGTAGTGATATTGCAGCAGGTTCAAGTTTATCAATATTTAGAGCAATGAGCGATGCTGTACAGGTTTCAAAATTAAGAGAAGCTATGACAGGTGAGAAAAATTAAATTCTTACATTATCAGAAGTATTCTACCTTGGAACAAAAGGTGGAGGAAAATTCTTTGGAAATGTGGGAAGTTTTGAAAAAGGATATGAATTCGACGCTGTAGTTTTAAATGACGAGTCATTTGGTGATAATAGCGACTTTACATTAAAAGAGCGTCTAGAGAGAATAATATATTTAAGCGATGATAGAAATATTATAGCTAAATATGTTGCTGGAAACAAAGTCATCTAAATATATAATTAATTTTATATATTGAGAATAAATTTATTTTTTTAAAAGTATAAAAGTTAAAAAGTATGATTATTGGTACAAAAGTGCTGATAAATAAAGAGGTTGTTGCATTTATCTTGTGACAACCTTTTTATTTAATTTCTTAAAATTTTCTTTCAAAATTATAATTTCATAAGTGAAATGTTATAATAAAAATATATTTTAAAGAGAAAATAAAACTTAAGATGAGCTTTGTAAATTAATATTTTAAGAAGGGAATGGTGGATATGAAAAAGAGGTTATTGATAGCGATTATGATGTTATGTGCGATAATACTTACAGGATGTGTCGATGCAGATGTAACTGTAGATTTAGAAAAAGATGGAACAGGAAAGGCAATAGTTGAGTTGGCTGGACCAGCAACTATATTTGATAATATACCACAAGAAACTATAGATGAATGGGCAAAATCATTTGATACAGTAGAGAAAATAAATAAATCAGATAAAAAAGGATATAAATTTACTACTAAACAAGAAAAACTAGATGAATTATTAAAAGAAGTTACAGAATTAAATGGGGTAGTAGACGAAGGTAGTAAAGAAGATTTAAATGACACAAGCAAGGCAAAATCAGAATCGACAACTACAGCATTTGCACAAACAACAGCAAATAATAGTGATAATTCAGTAAATGATATAGCAAATGAACTTTATCAAAAATATGTAGATGTACAAGAAGAAGACGGATTATTTTCTAGTACTTATAATATAGGATTAAAGCTAAAAGATGCAATATACAGTGAGATGACTAATGAACAAAAGGCATTGGTCAGTTTTATCGGACGCTCTGCTAATATAGGTCTACATATAAAATCACCTATAGCAGCGAAAAGCAGCAATGCAACTAGCGAAACTAAGGAAGATGGAAAGTATGTGTATAATTGGAACTATACATTAGCTGATGTTCAAAATATAAACTTCTCTGCAAGAATACCTAATGTTAGAAATATTGCAATTGCAACAGTATGTGGATTAGTTGTATTAGTAGCTATAATAGCAATGATAATTAGAAGAAGAAAATAGAGTAAAAGACTAAGGTGTAAAAAGATTTTAACCTTGGTCTTTTTTCATGCCAAAAATTATATTTACTTTTTACTGTTTAAATCTATATTTTCCTAAAAAAGTGAAATACTAAATTATAAATAAAAAAATGGAGGATTCATTATGGAAAATAATATGGCAATGGAATACCCTATGTTTTGTTATCAATGCGAACAAACAGCAGGGGGTAAAGGATGTACTAAAATGGGGGTATGTGGGAAAACTCCTGAAGTAGCAGCACTTCAAGATTTATTAATATTCCAAATAAAAGGGATAAGTTGTTATGCAAAAGAAATAGTTGAAAAAGGTGAAAATGTAGACAAAGATATAGTTTCTTTCGTTGAAAACTGCTTATTTACAACTTTAACTAATGTAAACTTTGATGCAGATGTTCATGTCGAATTATTAAAAAGATCACAAGAAATAAAAGAACAACTTAGAAGTAAAGTTGGAGCTATAAAAAACACTACAGAGCACGCTACATACAACTTAAGTAGTACAAAAGCAGAAATGTTACAAGATGCGAAAAAAGCAGGGATAATGTATGACCAAGATTTAGACCCAGATATCCGTTCACTAAGACAAACAATAGTATATGGATTAAAAGGTATCAGTGCATATGGTCATCAAGCGAGAGCACTTGGATATTATGATGACCAAGTCGATAACTTCTATATAAGAGCATTAGAAGCTACAACTGACGATAATCTAAGCGTAGAAGAACTTATAAGATGGACAATGAGAACAGGAGACATGAGTGTGGCTGTTATGAAAAAACTAGACGAAGCAAATACTGAAGTTTATTCAAATCCAACACCACATAAAGTAAATGTAAAAATGAAAAAAGGTCCTTTCATAATAGTATCAGGACATGACTTAAAGGATTTAGAAATGTTACTTCAACAAACTGAAGGAAAAGGAATAAATATATATACACATGGTGAAATGTTACCAAGTCATGGATATCCAGGACTTAAAAAATATAAACATCTAGTAGGTAACTTTGGTGGAGCTTGGCAAGACCAACAAAAAGAATTCGATTCAATACCAGGATGCATCCTTATGACAACTAACTGCCTTATGAGACCTAGAGAAACTTATAAAGACAGAATATTTACAACTAACGTAGTTGGATGGGATGGAGTAAAATTTGTTCCTAAAAAAGAAGATGGAACTAAAGACTTCAGCGAAATAATAGAAAAAGCATTAGAATTAGGTGGATATGAAGAAGACCAAGAACCACATGAAATTCTAGTTGGATTTGGTCATCATGCAACTTTAAGCAATGCAGGTGCAATTGTAGATGCAGTAAAACAAGGTAAAATAAGACATTTCTTCTTAATAGGTGGATGTGATGGTGCTAGACCAGGAAGAAATTATTATACTGAATTTGCTAAAAAGGTTCCACAAGACTGCGTGATTTTAACTTTAGCATGTGGTAAATATAGATTTAATAAACTTGACTTTGGAGAAGTTGCAGGACTTCCAAGACTTCTAGATGTTGGACAATGTAACGATGCATACTCAGCAGTTAGAATAGCAACAGCATTGGCAGATGCATTTGAAACAGATGTAAACGGCTTACCGCTTTCTTTAATAATATCTTGGTATGAACAAAAAGCTGTAGCAGATTTACTTGCATTATTATCACTTGGAATAAAAGGAATTTACCTAGGACCAACACTTCCAGCATTCCTAAGCCCTAATGTACTTCAATACTTAGTAGATACATTCGATTTAAGACCTATAAGTACACCGGACGATGATTTAAAATCTTGTTTACAACAAGAAGTATAGGTTTTAGAAAATTTATACATTTAAATATAAAAAGTTTATATATTAATTTGCCTAAATTATAGATAAAAAAACTCCCTTGCAAAAGCAGGGGAGTTTTGATTATAATTCTACATTAAAAGATTCATTATCTTTACTGATTTTAACTATTTTATCCTTGTAATTAACTGCATACTTAGAGTTTATAAAAGTATCACAGATTGAGAAATCACCCCACATGTGCATTGGGAATGCTATTTTAGTGTTTGTATTTCTCATAAAATAATCAAATCCTAAGTAATAAAAATCACCTTGGCGTGGATCTAGTGGAACAAATGCTAAATCTATATCACGACCCTTGATTCCGTCTATTCCAGATTTAAATTTATCTTCTGCATATTTATTTTCTTTTGGAGAGTTTTCACCTTCCCAATGCCACCAGTTTAAATCACCAGCATGGTAGATTACTTTTCCTTCAATTTCAATTAAGAATGCAACACCTATATCGCTTGATTCAAGTGTTTTTATTTTCATATTATCTACTGTGATTTCTTCATCGAAGTTCATAACAACAATTTGGTCAGCAGATTTTACATATTTGCTTCTTCTTTTCTTAATATCTTTTGAAAGAATATATGTAACATCAGGGTGCTCTTTAGCTATTTCAAATATGCACTTGTCAAAGTGGTCTTCGTGGAAGTGGCTTGCAAATACATAAAGTTTTTTAGCTTTATCAAACTTTGGAAGTTCACCTTTAAAATAGTCAAAAAGTAACATTGAATTTTGTAGCTCCACACAAAAACTACTGTGGTGAATATATGTTATTTTCATGTTTACGTCCTTTCATATATAAAACTTATTTTATAACACATAGGAAATTATATTCATTTATAGATTGTGGATAAGTATAATTTCCGTATATGTGTTTCAAAGAAATCTACATCTTTAAGGGTCTTTAGAATAAAGATTTCTTTATTTATCTATTTTTAAATATATTTTATATTATTATACATAAAAATGGTAAAAATTTAAAAAGATAATAAGTAATTATCTAAAATAATTTAACTGGAGCAGGGACGCCTGCCTCAGGAAGTAAAAATATAAATAGAGTAAGCAAAATTTCAAAAATTGTTATAAGTAAAAGTAAAAATTTAAAATTTCCCTTAGAAAATATATTGGCAAAGTTTAAAAATAAACTCAATATATTTAAACCTGCACTAATCCAAAATGCAACATAAATATTAGGAAGAATTCCTGATAAAAAAATTACTATTAAATAAAGTGTTTGGATAGCTATCGTTATTTTTAAAATCAATTATTTTTATTATTTTTCACTGTCAAATCTCCCGTTTAATCAAATTTTTGTTAGCGATTATTATACATTATAAATAAGTTTCAATCAATAGAGTAAAATTTATAACGAAGTAGCGGAGTGGTTAATAACTGTATTTATTTTATAAAATTGACAATTATCCGAAATCGGATTATAATATTAAAGTCCGATATCGGACTTTGAGGGAGGGAAAATATGAGTAAACATTTATCTAAAAAAATGCTTGAATTAAATGAAATAATGAAAGAAACTGATGATCTTTATAGAAATCTTGCAAAAAAATTTAAGATGTCTGACTGTATGATCTGGATACTTTATATATTACGAGAGGATGATAGATCAGTAACTCAAAGTGATATATGTAATATGATGTATATGCCGAAGCAAACTGTGAATTCATCTTTAAAAAAGATGGAGTCTGAGGGGTACATAGAATTACTTAATATTAATGATAAACGAAGTAAACAAGTTTGCCTTACAGAAAAGGGAGTAGACTTAGCTAACAATACTGTAGACATAATTATTTCAAAAGAAAATAATGCTTTATCTAAAATGGATAAAGAGGAACAAGCATTATTTATCAATTTATTTAAAAAATATAAAGATTTATTAAAAGAAAGCTTTATGGAAATATAGTACAAGGAGGAATATTAATGACAATACAATTATCTGAACATTTTACTTATAAAAAAATATTTAGATTTGCCCTGCCTTCTATTGTTATGATGGTCTTTACTTCGATTTATGGTGTTGTAGATGGGACATTTGTATCTAACTTTGTTGGAAAAACACCATTTGCAGCAGTTAACTTAGTATGGCCATTTTTAATGATATTAGGTGCATTCGGATTTATGATAGGAACAGGTGGAAGTGCATTAGTTGCAAAAACACTTGGTGAAAATAAAAAAGAAGATGCCAACAGATACTTCACAATGCTTATAACATTGGTAGTTATTTTAGGAATATTGCTTACAATTTTCGGACTTATCGTAGTTCGTCCGCTTTCATATGCATTGGGAGCAAGAGGACAAATGCTTGAAGATTGCGTAACTTATGGAAGAACACTTATGATATTTAACACTGCATTTATGTTACAGAGTGTATTCCAAAGTCTTTTTATTACAGCAGAAAAACCAAGACTTGGGCTTATTATGACAGTGGCAGCAGGACTTACAAATATGGTGCTGGATGCGTTATTTATAGCAGTTTTTAAATGGGGCTTAGTTGGGGCAGCATTAGCGAGTGGTCTAAGTCAATGTATAGGTGGAATTTTACCATTAATTTATTTCTTAAGTTCTAAAAATGATACACCTCTTAAATTTGTAAAAACGAAAATGGAAGGAAAAGTACTTTTAAAAGCATGTGCAAATGGTGCATCAGAACTTATGACAACTGTATCTTCATCATTAGTGAGTATGCTTTATAACTTCCAACTTATGAGACTTGCTGGTCAAAATGGTATTGCAGCATATGGTGCAGTTATGTATGTTGAATTTGCATTTATTGCAGTATTTATAGGATATTCAATAGGAACAGCTCCTATAGTATCTTATCATTATGGTTCAGAAAATCATAATGAAGTTAAAAATATGCTTCAAAAAAGTTTTAAAATAATGAGCATTTTAGGAATTACTATGATGGTGCTTGCACAGATTTTGGCATCTCCCCTTGCAAAAGTATTTGTAGGATATGATAAGCAATTATTTGATATGACTGTGCACGGATTTAGATTATTCTCATTCTACTTTATACTAGCGGGAATAAACATCTATGCATCTTCATTTTTTACAGCGCTTAATAATGGAATGATTTCGGCTATAATATCATTCTCAAGAACATTGGGATTTGAAACACTTGCAGTAATAATTTTACCTATATTCTTACAACTTGATGGAGTATGGCTTGCGATTACTGTTGCTGAAATATGCGCATTTGTTATATCGATAAGTTTCTTAATTGCAAAAAAAGAAAAATATCACTATGCATAACATTATTTGACTTTTCAATAATAAAAAAATTTGAATTCACTTGAAAAGAAAAAAGATAATCAAAATACTGATATTGTAGATGATAAAGCTGACAACGATAGTGATTTATCAACAAATGAAGATTAAATATTAGTCTAGGAAGCAACTGATTTAAGTAAATGATTAGGGCTTTTATATATATGGCGTGTATTTCAAATTAGATTTACACGCTATTTTTTTGGATTTAATTAAAGAAGTTAAAATACTAATTCATAATAAATACTTAAATATATATTAAACTGTATATTATGATAAAATATACAAAATTTAGGAGGATAATTATGATTACATTAATCACATGTTTGATAGGTGGTTTAGGAGCTGGAATTGGGACAGGTCTTGCTGGGCTTAGTGCAGCTGCAGTTATATCACCTATGTTAATTACTTTTTTAGGAATGCCAGCATACCAAGCAGTTGGAATTGCACTAGCATCAGATGTACTAGCAAGTGCCGTATCAGCTTATACTTATGGTAAAAATAAAAACCTAGATATAAAAAATGGAATGATAATGATGATAACAGTTTTGATATTTACCATGGTAGGAAGCTATATATCTAGTTTAGTCCCAAATAAAATGATGGGTAACTTTTCTGTATATATGACATTTTTAGTTGGACTTAAATTTATAATAAAACCAGTTATGACAACAAAAGACGATATGGAAGAAAAGTCAGTTAAAACAAAAATAATCCAATCTATATTATGTGGAATAATGATTGGGTTTATATGTGGATTTGTAGGTGCTGGTGGAGGAATGATGCTTTTATTAATCCTTACAAGTGTATTAGGTTATGAGTTAAAAACAGCAGTTGGAACAAGTGTATTTATAATGACATTTACTGCACTTACAGGAGCTATGTCACACTTTGCAATAGGTGGAATGCCTGATTTTAAAATATTAATCCTTTGTATGTTATTTACATTTGTAGGTGCACAAGTATCTGCTAAATTTGCTAATAAATCTTCAGAAGAAGTTTTAAACAGGGTGCTTGGAATAGTATTATGTGCAATTGGGGCACTTATGATTGTAATGAATATGATAGCTTAAAAATGTCTACCGACATGGATGTTGGTTCGATAGTATTTTGCTTAGATATTCTAAAAATAAAGAAATTCCAAGAGGATTTAAAAGTAAAGCAACTATTGTAGTAGTATTTATAATTTTTGTATTTATTTTAGGAACGAGAGTGTTTAAAGTATTTAGTAATTTTTCGAGTTTAGATTTTTGGGATAAGTTTGGATTTATATTTGTAACAACTTATCTTGTAGTACTTCTTATAAGTACACCGTTGGCGTTTTTTATATCACCTAGAACATGGTGCCAATTTTGTACTATGGGAAGTATAGAAAAAATGCTAGGAACACTTGGCGAAAAAACTAAAATTGCTAAGAATACAAATAAAAAGTTGAATGATATTAATTGCATTAAGTGTAAAACTTGTGTAAATAATTGCCCTAAGGGTATACTGGAGATTAAGTAATATTATGAAGGTTGTCACAAATAAAAATTGTGATAACCTTTTTTAAATTAATAAAAAATAGAGACTTTTGGATAGTATATAAATTATAAATGTTCCATTTTATAGCTAATATTAAAATAATATAGTAAGATATTATTAATAAGATAATACTTAAGGAAATAAATAATCGACTTAGTAATAATATGATTTATGAATTATATTCAATGGATACATAAACTAAAATTATAAAATTAAGGGGAGATTTTATGATGAAACGTACTTTATTAAATTTTTTGCTAGATAAAAATAATGGATTAATAATAGCTGATATGCCAACTGGTTTTGGAAAAACTTATAATTGTGTAGAAGTAATGTATGAATATATTTATATAAAAAATGGTATAAAAAAACAATTTTATATAACTACATTAAAAAAAAATCTTCCAATACAAGATTTAAAAAATGTATATGATAGAAATAACAATAAAAATTTTAAAAATGATGTATTAGTTATAAAATCAAATTATGATTATATATTTGATAATTTTTTTGATGTAGAAATACCTTATAAATTTAGAGAGGAGATATATTATGAATTAGAAAAGAAATTAAAATTTTTAAAAAATGAAGAAATAAAATTTGAAAATACTTTACTAGATATGAAGATAGAAACAGAAAACATAATAAGAAATGATTTAGAAATTAAATTTAGAAAAAACATAATTAATATATTAAAAGATTTAAAGACTAATTCAACTAAAAAAGGAGAAAGTTTAAAGGATATATTAAAAAATGACAATGATTACAAATGGATTGCTAAAATTTATCCTACTGTATTTATGGATGATTATAAAATTTATTTATTAACTATAGATAAATTTTTATTAAAGAATACAGTATTGTTAAAACCTTCATATTATTTTATAAGTGATCAAATTACTGACAATTCAATTATTTTCATAGATGAATTTGATACAGGGAAAGAAACAGTAGAAAGATCATTAATAAATAGAGCTTTGTCTTCTAAAAATGATTATATAAATTTATTTTTAAAAATATATAACTCATTTCAAAATCATATCTTTACAAGAGAACTTTCTATACTAAGTAATAGTATAAAAAATGAGAAATATAGACTTAGTTATTTAAAAAAGAAATCTGAAGAAATATTTACGACTTTTAAATTAGAATATAATTATAAGACAATTGATAGCGTAATTGATAGTAGACAAAGTTTCTTATTTAATGATAATTCATATCATACTATGTTGAGAAATAATAAAGATTATATTAGAGCGACATTTAATAAAAAAAATGAAAAGGTAGATATATTTTTTGAAGATAAGAATCAATATTATGAAAATAGACAAGAAGATGATATTATAATTTATTCTTTGGTGAGGAATATTTCAAGTTTTTTAAATAAATTTAAATTTATGATATTAATATTGTCAAAGGATTATTCTGATTATATAAATAATATTAGAAAAGAAAATCAGGATAAGTTTACGGTTGAAAATGCAATGAAGACTATTTATAGGGAATTTTCTTTTAATAAAGAAGAAATAAAAATATTAATGGATGAAATTTGTACAGACTTTGTATTAAGAGAAAATATAAATACTGAAATACCAGATATGACATTTTATAATCATGGTTTTAAATATTTTGAATTTGAAGATAGTGATGAACATTTAAATGAAACTTCATTTAATTATATAAATTTTTTTAATACACCGGAAAAGATCATCTTATATATTAGCAAAAAAGCAAAAGTAATAGGAATTTCGGCTACTGGCTCTATAAATACTGCAACAGGAAATTATGATTTAGATTATTTAAGACATAAATTAAGAGATGATTTTAAAAGTATACCAGTTGAAGTTTATAAAAAAATAGAAAAAGAATTAGAGGATAATTGGGAAAACTATCATAATGGAAAAATAAATATAAATACAGAAATTGTAAATTTTAATGAGCAACAATTTTCTGTGGAACAAAGATTAGAAAAAATATTTAATGATATTAGAAAGTCAAAATTATATTCACAAAAATTAAGTTTACTTGTTGGGGATAGTGAAACGGGTGAATATGTACTAGGTAGATATTGCAATATATTTAAAGTCATTAATGAGTTTGTAATTCATGACGATATAAAATCTTTTCTATGCTTAAATATGGTTTTACCTAAAGAGAATAAAGATAATTTTGATTTAAATATATTTAAAGAATTTATGAGTGATTTAATAAAATTAAATAACAAACAGAATGAAAATATAAGTATAGAAGTTTTAGAGAGTAATAATTTTGAAGAGGATAAAAAAAGAATATTATCTAAGCTAGAAAAAGGAGAAAAAGTATTTATAATGTCATCTTATAAAACTGTTGGTGCAGGACAAAATCTACAATATAAATTTTTAAATAAAAAGAATTTTGTTCAAATTGGTAAAAATATTGCAAAAAATGATTCTAGAATACAGAAAAAAGATATAGATGGATTATTTTTAGGTGATATAACTAATATAGCTGTAAATATATATAGTGAAGATGGTATAGAAAAATCGGATTTACTAAAATATTTTTTACAAATAGAATACTTATATGAAAATGATGAGATAAATTATGTTGAATTAGATAACCTAATAAAATTGGGATTTAGAAAATATATTGGAAGTGTAGAGGATAATGGCTATTATAGATGTTTGTCTAATTCTAAGCATATAAGAAGGCAAGTTACTAGAGATGTGGTGCAAGCAATAGGAAGAATATGTAGGACTTATGTAAAAAATAAAAATATATATATTTATACAGTGGAGGAACTAATTAAAAAATTAGATATTAGGTGTTTAGATGGTTTTATTTTAACACCAGAAGTTCAGGCTTTCATTAATAAGGTAGAAGAGTTTGGATATATATATACAGAGCAGCAAAAAAATACTATAAATAGAGCAGAAAGAAGATCTTCGAAGGCTAAAAACTATATAATGTCTATGCTATCTAGGGAATGGGATAAAAGTAGTATGGAATTATGGAAAGAATTAAGAGAGATTGTTATAAAGTATCCAACTGCTAATGAAACCATATACAATAATTATGAAATAGTGAATGAATTATATATAAGTTGTGATAAGGATATAAATAAATATCTATATGCTCAAAATGGTGATTTTGATAACGTAATTATAGATTTTGATAATGATAAGGATGTATTTAAAAGTAACAGAAGGTGTTCTAATAAGGTTATATCTGAAGTTAGTTCAAAAGACGCTAGACTTTCTATTGTATTAAAGTATCCAGGATTAAAAGAATTTTTTATTAAAAATGGATACGCAACTGAATTCAAACAAAATAAATATATACTATCACCAGTTTTATTTAATAATATTTATAAAGGTGCTATAGGGGAAATAACAGGGAAGTTTATTTTAGAAAGAGAGTTAGGAATTATTTTAAAAGAGATTGATGATGAAGAAAAATTTGAATTTTTTGATTTTATGATTTCACAGGACATTTATGTTGATTTTAAACATTGGAAGCAGAATTACAGACAAGATAGGAATGATTATAAAAAAGAGATTACAAAAAAAATTAATAAGATAGGGGCTAAAAAGGTTTACATTATAAATATTGTGGAGAGGGAAGAGTATTCAAGATACACACAGGTCGATGAAAGAATAATAGAGATACCAGCTTTATTAGATACTAATGGAAATATAATAAGGGGAAGTTTGGACTTATTAAAGGGGGAAGTATATAATGATAAAAACAAATAGAATGTGTATTGAGTTTAATAAAGAAAATATACAAAGAGATTTTGATATATATGTAATAAGTAAAAATTCTGAAAAGGGAAAAAAAGAAAACTTTTTTGGAAAAAATGTACTAGATTTACCCCAACAAAAGTTTAAGGCACAATCAGTTGTGTATACATACGGAAACACATGGTATGTGATGTTTGCTAAAGACACAGTAGATAAATATGAATTTAAAAAAGTTATAAATGAAGAAGTAGAAAATACTACTGTTGAGAAAATTAACATTTTATACGAGAATATTTATCCTAATATACTAGCAAAATTACTATTTAATATTTTACAAAGTGATTATGATGGTAGATATACTAATATAACAGGAAAATTATTTTATATGAATAGAAAATGGATGAATAAAAAGAAGAATGAATTAGATTCCTTTTATTGTTTAGAGGTAAAATTAGATAAAAATATGAATTTAAGGTTAGATGTTGTTACTTTTAGTAAATTAAAATTTCATAAAATTAAAGATGTTAAAAATAACCCTCATTATATTTTTGATTTGAAAAGTGGATTATTAAGGAGAAAATTAAAAAATGAAGAAATTGAAAAAAATTTAATATATGTTCAAAAAAGTATTAATCCAAAATCTCATAATACAATTGATTTTTTAAAAATTGGAACAATTGAAAAATTTTATGATTGTAAGTTAGGCATACTTTCTAATTTTATGGATGATATTAAGAATGAATTGAAAGACTATATGAAAGTAGAGCATGGAGGGTTTGAAAATTATAATTCAATAGAATATAATGACCAGTATGATTGTAAAAATATAAATTATTTATCATTGCTAAATAATAAAGAATTAATTATAGAAGACTTGATTAATACGGAGGAATCTAAAAAAATAGCAAAGTATATAAAATTAAAATTAAAGATGGACTATAAAATAGATGCTAAAATAGGTAATTTAGATAAAAATAACTTTAATATAAGATTAATTCATAATAAAGATTTTTATAAAAATAATAAACTCAAAGACCCATATGAAAATATAGAAGAAAATGTTATAACTCAACATATAACAATAGAAAACTTTAATTTAGATAAAAAAGAATTAAATAAAGAAGATTTGTCTTTAACAAAAGTGTTGCAAGAATTAATTATTAAGAAAGATATTGTTAATAACAGAATATCATTAGTAGATTGGGAAGAGTATAACTATGATTTTACATTAACATTTGTAATGAGAAAAAAAGTATGTTATATAGTTGATGATCAAGAAAGAAAAAAATATATCTACTGTAAAATGGATATATTAAAAAATGGTGAAATCAAAACAGAATTTTATGATGATAGTAAAAAAGAAAATTTAAATTTAAAAAATATATTCAATGAATTTAATTCTATTGAAGAAGTTTATAAAGAATATAGTAAATGTGGAGAGAAAACTATAGAAGGTTTATTTTACAAATCATTTAAAAATATAAATGTTATATTAAAGACTAATGAGTTTCCAATGCCTAATTATGAAAATTTAAAATATGCTTTGCAAAAAGTTAATCCTAATGAACTTCTTGATGTTAAAGCAATTATAGAATGTATGGATAATTTTAAAGGTGAAAATATTGGTGATGATAAAAAAATAGATGAATTTATATTAAATTTGAACAAATTAAATAGATATGAAAAGAGAGAAAAAGTAAGAGCAGTTTTACCGTTTAGAAGTAAAGTAGGAAAAGATATAAATAGATATGTATATGAAAATATAGGAATTTTAATAACAGACTCTTTTAAAGGGCAAGTAGGAAAAGAAAGATTTTTTAATTCAGTAGTAGATATTAAATATATTAATAATAACAACAGAAGTATATATTATTTTGTAGGACTAAAAAAGATGTCTGATTTAAAGTTTGAATTAAAAAATTCAATACCAGTTAGAGAAATTGTCGGAGAAGAGAGAATAGAATTTAAAGAGCTTGTGAAACTACTTCAGGTTGAGTTTGTAAAATATAAAAATTATACAGTTATACCATTCCCATTTAAATACTTGAGAGAGGCGATAAAAATGCATATAAATGAATTCTAATTAAAAATACTAATGAAAAAGTATTTGAATAAATTTTATTCTAAAAATATAATAATAAAAATTTTAACTACACAGGGGGAAAAAATGAGAAAAATATACACTAATGGGAATATCTATACCGTAACTAACGGCAATGCAGAAGCTTTTGTAGAAGAAGAAGGAAAATTTATATATGTAGGGAATAACGAAGATGCACTTTCATACAAACAAGAAGACAGCGAAATAATAGATTTACAAAATAAATTTGTTACAGCTGGATTTAATGATTCACATATGCATGTTGTTGAATTTGGGGATTATTTAGAAATAATGCATATGGGTGATTTTACAGGTTCTTTAAAGGAATTAAAAGATGGAATTAGAAAGTTTATAAGTGAAAAAGATTTTAAAGAAAATGAATGGGCTAGAGGCAGAGGATGGAATAATGACTATTTCACAGATGAAAATAGATTTCCAAATAGATATGATTTAGATGAAGTGTCTACAACTTGTCCAATATGCATAATTCGTGCTTGTGGACATATCTGTGTTGTAAACTCAAAGGGGTTAGAATTACTTGGAATTACAAAAGATTCACCACAGGTAGAAGGTGGAGTATTTGATGTGGATGAAAATGGGGAACCACTTGGAATATTTAGAGAAAATGCTCTTGAACTTGTTTATAGCAAGGCGCTTACACCTGATAAAGATAGATTTAAAAAGATGATACATGAAGCTTGTAGAGCTTTAAACTCATACGGTGTGACATCAGCACAAACTGATGATTTTGTAGCATTTCCACAAGTTGACTATGAAGTATTAATAGCAGCTTATCAAGAACTTGAAAAAGAAGGCAAACTGACAGTAAAAATAAATCAACAAGCTCAATTAGTAAATATGCAAGATTTAAAGGAATTTATAGGAAAAGGATATAAAACAGGGGTTGGAAGTGACTACTTTAAAATAGGTCCATTAAAATTAATAGGTGATGGCTCATTAGGTGCAAGAACTGCTTATATGACACAACCATACAACGATGATGACAGCACTTGTGGAATACCTATTTACACTCAAGAACAACTTGATGAAATGGTTGAATATGCTCATAAAAATGGAATGCATGTAGTAATTCACTGTATAGGTGACAAAATAATGTATATGGTAGTTGAAGCTATCGAAAAGGCACTAAAAAAATATCCAAAAGAAGACCACCGCCACGGAATAGTTCACTGTCAAATAACTACAAAAGAATTATTAGACAAGTTCAAAGAATTAAAATTACACGCATATATCCAATCTATTTTCTTAGATTACGATATCAATATAGTGGAAGACAGAATTGGAAAAGAAAGAGCAAAATATACATATAATTTCAAAACACTTATGGATAGCGGCGTAATTACAAGTAATGGTTCAGATTGCCCTGTTGAATTACCAGACGTAATGAATGGAGTGCAATGCGCAGTAACTAGAAAAACTCTAGATGGCAAAGGACCATTTTTACCGGAACAAGCTTTAAGTGTAGAAGAAGCAATCAAATCTTACACAATAATGGGCGCTTATGGTTCTTTTGAAGAAAAAACAAAAGGAAGTATAGAAATTGGCAAAGTTTGTGACTTTGTTGTTCTTGGACAAAACCCATTTGAAGTAGAAAAAGATAAATTAAAAGATATAGAAATATTAGCAACTTACTTAGATGGCAAATGTGTATTTGAAAAATAATAATAAAGATTTTCCGTAGTAAGTGCGATAACAAAATTGCACTTACTAAATTTCTACAAAAGAGGTGGATATATGAAAGATTTAAAAGATATTTGTAAGGTTGCATTAGTTCAGGCAGCACCAGTTATGTTTGATAAAAAAGTAGGTGTTGAAAAAACTGTAAAACTTATAAAAGAAGCTGGAGAAAAAGATGTAGATTTAATAGTATTCCCAGAATTATTTATACCAGGATATCCATATGGAATAACTTATGGATTTACTGTTGGAAGTAGAAATGAAGATGGACGTAAAGATTGGAAAGTTTATTACGATAATTCTATAGTAGTTCCAGGGGAAGAAACAGATATATTAGCAAAAGCAGCAAAAGAAGCACATGCATATGTTAGTTTAGGATTTTCTGAACGTGATATAAACACAGGAACACTTTATAATTCAAATATAATATTCTCACCAGAAGGTGAAATCGAAAGTGTCCACAGAAAATTAAAACCAACAGGAGCAGAACGTGTTGTTTGGGGAGATGCAAACAAAGGATATTTCCCAATTGTAGATACACCTTGGGGCAATATAGGAAGTTTAATATGTTGGGAAAGCTACATGCCACTTGCTAGAGTTGCACTTTATGAAAAAGGAGTTACTATTTATATTTCACCAAATACTAACGATAATCCAGAATGGCAAGCCACTATACAACATATAGCATTAGAAGGTCATTGCTACTTTATAAATGCAGATATGTATTTCACAAAAGATATGTATCCAAAAGATTTACATTGCCAAGATGAAATAGATAAATTATCACATATAGTTTGTCGTGGTGGTAGCTGTATAGTTGACCCATATGGTCATTATGTTACAGAGCCAGTTTGGGACAAAGAAGAAATAATATATGCAGATTTAGATATGCAAAAGGTTCCAATGTGTCGTATGGAATTAGATCCTTGTGGCCACTATGCAAGACCTGATGTATTAGAACTTAAAATTAATGAAAAATGATAACATATGTAATATATAAAAATAAACTTAAGCAATTTAAAACATTATTTTGAAAAAGTTAACAGTAATGTAACACATTTTTAGGTGATTTCATTTACAATTATGTTAAAGATGTATTCCTATACAGAATATATTTAAAAATTTAAGATAATTGGGGTGTTATTATGATTAAAGTCGTGAATCCTATAAAAAACAATGATTGTAGCAGTAATATTAAAGACTTTGAAGTACCTAAATTTAGTAAAGCAGCTGGAGCTGAAAAAATCTATGAAAGGGATGGATATATTATATTGAGAGTGAAAAGAGGATATATAGTATATAACACTAGAAAGCGCTTTGAAAATGGACATACTCATATTCAAAGTTTTGAGATGGCAAAGACAATAATTGATAATAACATCAGAAAGAAAAGACCGAAAACAAATAGTATTTATCTTATAGAAAGTCATATAAGAGTTACAAATGACAGCAAATATAAAAAAATGCTTCAAGAATTGCTGGCATCAAAGGAAGATAGAACAAAGGACAACAAATATCATAATAAGAATATGTGCAGTTCTTTTTAATTAAATATATAAAAAATCATACCAGGTGGTATGATTTTTTTTGTTAAGGTTAAATATAGAAAACTATGTTACTATAAATGCGAGATAAACATAATATATTATAATAAAGAAAATTTAGATATGATGTGGTTTAATATAGAGTACATAAAATTATGATATAATAAAAGTATAATATAAAAATTAATTTTTATATTATACTTAGCAAATAATATAAATCCAAATAAAAATATAAATTACAAATTTTAAAAGATTTTTTAAATAGAGTGTTTTATGATAGGAGATAGAGAGATTATGATAAAGGAAAAGATTGTGAGTCCATTTGTTAAAACTTTGGTGAATAGCAATGCGCTTGATAAGATTGAAGATAATATGATGCCATTAAAAAGACTTATGGCTTATTACAGATGTGCTATTATGGAAGTTGAGACAAAATTTAATGTATTAAATGAGGAATTTTCTCTTGAATACGATAGAAATCCAATTGAAACTATAAAAACAAGGTTAAAATCTACAGAAAGTATAATAAAAAAATTAGTTAGAAGAAATTTTCCACTTACAGTTGATTCGATTGAAGCAAATTTGAACGATATAGCTGGCGTTAGAGTAGTGTGCTCTTTTTTAGAAGACATATATTTATTGGCTGATTGTTTATTACAACAAGATGATGTCAAATTAATTCAAGTTAAAGATTACATAAAAAATCCAAAGCCAAATGGATATAGGAGTTTGCATTTGATTATAGAAATTCCTATATTTTTAAAAGATGAAAAAAAAGATATGAGAGTAGAGGTTCAACTTCGTACAATAGCTATGGACTTTTGGGCTAGTTTGGATCACAAATTAAGTTATAAAAAAGATATCCCAGAAGAAGAGGCAAAATTATTGCGCCAAGAATTATTGGAATGTGCACAAATTAGTGCAGATTTAGATGTTAGGATGGGAGAGATAAAAAACAGAATTGTAAATAAAGAGAATACGTAAAATATTACTAAACAGTAATCATTTTATGTATATTAAAATGATATAATTAAATGTGAAAAGATATTTAAAGTATTAAAGTAATATAAAAATGAAGGAGAGGGTAAATCATGAATAAATCAACTTATATGACAGTAGAAAACCCAATGGAAGCAGTATTTAAATATTTATCAATATCAATAGTATTTATGTTTGTTGGTTTTTTATTTGGGAAATTATTTGTACCTGCATCATTAGTATATGCAGCTAATATATTTGTAGGAGTTTTAATTGTAGGACTTTTATTATTTTCATTACTTTCTAGAAAAAATGTAATACCAAGAAGTTTTTCAATGAATTTCGTATATCTATTTACTTTTGTAGATGGTATATTGATGTATCCTATATTAACTTACTACTTATATGATTTAGGTACAACTTTATTTATGAATGTAGTATTAGGAACTTGTGTATTATTTGCTTTATTAGCATTAATATCACACAGAAAACCAGCAGGACATTATGTTGGACTTGGAAGTACTTTACTTGCTGGACTAGTAGTTCTTATAGTTATGAGTGTTGTAAATATATTTATACAAGGAACTGTTTTTAATATAGCAGTTAGTGCATTAGGAATAATTATATTCTCAGCATATATTTTATACGATGTAAGTTTATTAAAATACGATATTGAATCTGGCGGAGTAACTTGTAAAAATGACTTATCAATACACGTACTTAATTTATATTTAGACTTTATAAATATATTACTAGATTTACTTAGAATAGTATCTGACTTAACAGATTAATAAATAAAAAATCTTTAAATTAAAAGACGGGCAGTGCCCGTCTTTTTGTTTTATATTAATAACCTTAAGTTAATAATTCTAAATTTATTCCATTATATCTACATCTTCGCCTTTTAAAATCTTATTTATATTTCTAACTGCGCACATCTTACCACACATTGTGCAAGTGTCTTCGTTTTCTGGTTTTGATTCGGCTCTGTAGCGTCTTGCCTTTTCGCTGTCGATTGCTAAGTCGAACATTTTTTCCCAATCTAAGTCACGTCTTGCTTGGCTCATTGCATTATCCCAATCTGTAGCGCCTGGAATTCCTTTTGCAATATCGGCAGCGTGGGCTGCGATTTTTGATGCTATTATACCTTCTTTTACATCTTCAAGATTAGGCAGTCTAAGGTGTTCTGCTGGTGTTACATAGCATAAGAATGATGCTCCATATGTTGCAGCAATTGCGCCACCTATTGCAGATGTTATGTGATCATATCCAGGTGCGATATCTGTAACAAGAGGTCCTAATACATAGAAAGGCGCACCGTTACAAATTGTTTCTTGGATTTCCATATTTGCTTTTATTTGATTAAGTGGCATATGGCCAGGGCCTTCTATCATAACTTGGACATCTTTTGCCCATGCACGATTAGTAAGTTCACCTAATGTTACTAATTCTTCAATTTGAGATATATCGCCAGCATCGTGGATACTACCTGGTCTACATGCATCTCCCAGACTTATTGTTACATCATATTGTCTACAAATATCTAAAATTTCATCGTAATATTCAAAGAATGGGTTTTCATTGCCTGTTAATTCCATCCAAGCAAATATTATAGATCCACCTCTAGAAACAATATTTGTAAGACGTTTTGAGTGTTTAAAACGTTCTGCTGTGTGTTTGTTTACACCACAATGAATAGTCATAAAATCGACACCATCTTCGGCATGCATTCTGACTACATCTATCCATTCTTTTGCAGTTATAGTTCTAAGTGGTTTGTTATAATAAACAACTGCATCGTATATTGGAACTGTACCTATTATAGCGGGACATTCATCTATTAATTTTCTTCTAAATTTTTGAGTCTCACCATAAGAACTAAGGTCCATTATTGATTCAGCACCCATATTTACAGCACTCATAACCTTTTCCATTTCCAAATCCATATCTAGACAATCCCTAGAAGTTCCAAGGTTTACATTTATTTTAGTTTTTAATTTTTTACCTATTCCATAAGGTTTTAATGATTTATGGTTTTTATTCGCAGGAATACAAACTTTACCTTGAGCTACTAAGCTTACTAATTCGTCTATATTTATATTTTCATATTCACTTACTTTTTTCATTTCATTAGTTATTATGCCTTGTCTTGCGGCATTCATTTGAGTTGTGTAATCCATATTTTCTCTCCTTAATTTAGATTTAAAATATAATTACTTGCAAGTATTTTTAACTAGTTAAATTTAAATATTGAAAACTTATATAGGTGGAGATTTCCTTGGGAAGTGATTTTATTTTAATAAATTATTGTAGAAATTTTGTATAAAAAAATCGTACAAATAATGTACGATTAAGATTCAAATTAATGTATGCTGATACAATAATATAAACTCCCTTATCGGCATTATCCGGTAGGTTCTGAGGGTTTAGAAAAAATTCAGTCTCAGCAAAAGCTCCCCTGTATATATTTCAATTATAATTCTATGGTAACATATGGAAAAGTAAAATTCAATATAAAATATTATAAATATGAGTTTAATAAATAATATAGTTATATTATATTGTGGATAAAATGATGGATATAAAGTTTCAGTTTGAGAAACTTTTTTTACAAAAGTAGCTTTTGACTCCATTGTTGAAGTCCGACTTAGAACATATAATTTAAGTATAAAGAGAGGTGGAGAATATGAATGAAATTAATATAGGAAAAAATATAACAAAATTTAGACGAAGCAAAGGAATTACGCAAGATGAACTTGCGAGTTATATAGGTGTATCAAAATCATCAGTTTCAAAATGGGAAAATAGTATAACATATCCAGATATTATGTTACTTCCACAATTGGCAACTTTATTTAACATATCTTTAGATGAACTTATGGGATATGAGCCACAGCTTATAAAAGAAGATATCCAAAAGATTTATTTTGAATTAGCACAAGAATTTGCACAAAACGATTCCAATGAGGTTTTGAAAAAATGTGAGGAGTATATAAAGAAATATTATTCTTGTTTTGAATTTTTAAAACAAATGGTAGTGATATATTTAAACCACTATATATTATTTGAAAATAAAGATGAAATTCTAAACAGAGCAAGAGAATTATGTATAAGAATAAGAGAAGAGAGCGATAACCCTCAATTAATAAAGGAGGCAATAAGTTTAGAATCACTTTCTTTAATTATGGCTAATAAACCATCTGAAGTTTTAGAAATATTGGGTGAGGATGTAAAAGTATTTAGCCAAGATGCCGAGCTTATAAGCATGAGTTTTCAATTATTAGGAAATATAAACAAAGCTAGTGAGATAACTCAAATTTGTATGTATCAACATCTTATTGGGATGGTGGGAAATATAGCGCAACAAATTATGCTAAATATAAATAATTTAGATGTAGTTGAAGAATGTTTTAAAAGAGGTCTTGGAATATGTGAATTGTTCAAATTAGATGAAATTCATCCAAATGTTGCAGTAAACTTATATCTTGCAACAGCCCAAGCATATGCAACTCATAAACAGAATGAAAAGGCGTTGGAGTTAATACAAAAATATACAGATGTATGTATAAAACATATATACAATTTTGAGCTTAGGGGTGATAAATTCTTCGATAAGATTGATAAATGGTTAGAAGAATTAGATTTAGGTGTAAATGCTCCGAGAAGTCAAAAGTTAATAAAACAAAGTGCTACAAGTGCAATAAAAGATAATCCAGCATTTGTTGAATTAAAAGATGAATACAAATTTAAATCATGTATACTCGCATTAGAAAGTAATTAAATAGGAGGTAAGGATATGGATAATCAATTAGCTTTATTATTACCAGTTATTATATTGGAATTTATACTTGCGATAACTGCATTAATACATGTTATAAAACATCCAAACTACAGATTTGGGAACAAGTTTATATGGATATTAGTAGTTTTATTCATTCAAATTATAGGACCGATATTCTATTTTATATTCGGTAGAGGTGAGGAATAATGAGTATACTACAAATTCAAGGATTGTATAAAAAATTTGGCCAAAACAACATAATAAATGGACTCGATTTGGAAGTAAAAGAGAATACAATCTTTGGATTTATTGGAGAAAATGGAGCTGGAAAAACGACTACGATGAAGATGATACTTGGGTTTTTGAAACAAGACAGTGGAGTTATAAAAGTTTGTGGAGAAGAAGTCAAGTTTGGTGAAACAAAAACAAATAAGTTTATAGGATATCTTCCAGATGTTCCAAAATACTACGGATATATGACCCCACTTGAATATCTAAAATTATGTGGCGAAATTACAAATATGAAAAAGGACGATATAAAGAAAAAGAGTGAAGAATTATTAGAACTTGTAGGTATTAGTGATTATAAAAAACGAAAAATATCAAAGTTTTCAAGAGGGATGAAACAAAGACTTGGGATTGCACAGGCACTTTTAAACGAACCGAAACTTCTTATATGTGACGAACCGACATCAGCATTAGATCCAATCGGACGAAAAGAAATCTTAGATATTTTATTAAAAGTAAAAGAAAGAACTACAGTCATATTTTCAACACATATACTATCTGATGTTGAGAGAATATGCGACGAAATTGCAATACTTAGAGATGGTAAAATAACATTAAATGGTACACTGTCACAAATTAAAGCAGAACATATGGTGGATTGTTTAGAAATATGTATGAAAAATAAAGAAGATTTTATACAATTTTTAAATATAGTTAGGGATAATCCTAATATATATGAAATGCAAAAATCTGAAAATACAATTTATCTTCATTCAAATAATATAGAAAAAGTTCAAAGAGATGTTATGCAAGGTCTGATAAATCAGAATTTATATCCAATATATATAAAAATTCAAGAACCTACACTAGAAAGATTATTTATGGAGGCAATAAAATGAGAGCGTATTTAGCATTTACAAAGAAGGAACTCTTTGAATTCACTAAGACATATAAATTACTTTTGCTTGTGACTGTATTTTTAATATTTGGTTTTATGAATCCAGTTGTTGCAAAATTCACACCAGATTTAATGGAATTATTAATGGAAGAGGGAATAAAAATAAGTCTACCAGAACCGACTATCTTTGATTCATGGTCACAATTTTTTAAAAATACTACGCAAATGGGACTTATTGTACTAGTTATAATATTTAGCGGATTAATTTCAAATGAATTGTCAAAAGGAACCCTAATCAACATGCTTACAAAAGGGCTATCTAGAAAAACTGTAGTTTTATCAAAATTCACATCATCAACATTAGTTTGGACACTTGCTTATTTCTTATCTGCATTAGTTACATTTTTATATTCGATGCTATTTTGGAAAGATACACAGGTTGAAAATCTGTTATTTTCTTTGACTCTTGTATGGGTATTTGGAGTATTTTTAATAAGTGCAATAATTTTGGGCGGAATTTTATTTAAAACTTCTTATGGTTCAATGCTATTTTGTGGAGTTATAGTAGGAGGACTTTTAATTTTAAATATTATACCTAAAGTTCAAGATTATAACCCAATTCAACTTATAAATATAAATATGGATATATTAAAAGGTGATGTTGAGATTTCAGAAGTTTTAAAATCACTTTGGATTACATTAGGGGCAAGTGTATTATTTGTTATTTCAAGTATTTTGGTATTTTGCAAAAGAGAGTTTTAATTATAAATAAATTAAGTATATTACTAAAGTTTTATATAGATTTTTAAAAATAATATTGTATCAATTGAAAAAAAGAAGGAATAAACATAATACAAGTAAAATATATAAATAAAACCTCTCATAATTTGAACACAAAGTGAGAGGTTTTGTTTTTAATAAAAAACTATACTGTATTTATAGGAGATTAGCTATTTCAATTCAAGGCCAGCATTTTTAAGTTCTTTTTTCAAAATATCTATATTTTTTGCTTCCATATGACCAAGTGGAAGTCTTAAACTTCCAACATCCATACCTAAAAGATTCATAGCAGTTTTTACAGGAACAGGATTGACCTCTGTGAATAAAGCATCTATAAGAGGTTTTAAATCCAGTTGAAGTTTTCGAGAAAGTTCAATATCTCCAGATAAGAAACTATAAACTAAATCATGACTTTCTTTTGGACAAATATTAGCTAATACTGAAATTACACCGACACCACCTAAAGATAAAAGAGGTAGGGTAGAGTCATCATTTCCTGAATATATAGCAAAATCATCATTTACTAATCTTGCAATTTCAGCTACTTGCGTCATATCACCACTTGCTTCTTTAACGCCGACAATATTTTGTTCACTATAGGATAATTCAGCGATTAAATTAGGTGATAAATTAACACCAGTTCTAGATGGAACATTATAGATTATTATTGGAGTATCAACACTCTGTGCAATTTTAGTAAAGTGAGCTTTTATACCAGTTTTATTACCTTTATTGTAATAAGGATTAATAATTAAAAGTCCATCAACACCAAAATTTTCAGCTATTTTGCTAAGTAAAATAGAATGTTCAGTATCATTCCCACCAGTTCCCGCAATTACAGGTATTCTCTTGTTCACAGTGTCGATAACACATTTTATAGTAGCAATATGCTCTCTATCGCTTAATGTACTCGCTTCACCAGTAGTACCACAAACAACTATAGCATCAGTACCATTTTTTATATGAAATTCAACCAATTCTTCTAACTTATTGTAATTTACTGTATTTTCTCTTGTAAAAGGTGTTACTAAAGCGACTGCAGATCCTTTAAATAACATAAAATTCCCCCTTCTAACTTATTAGCAATAAGTATATAAAATTTATATTGCTTACTAGAAGTATATTCTTTGAAAATTTATATTATTAATTAAAAAAATAAGAATGCCTATTTAATAGGCATCCTTATTTATGTTAAAAATCTAATGCATTATCTAAATTTTCTAAACTTGATATATAGTTACATAGTAAAACATCGAAGAACTCTTCATCAAAATCATCGATGTACCATTTATTATCGACTTTTATACAGTATAAATCTAATGTTTTTTCAGCAAATTTATCACTATTTTCTGATTCATACTCAGTTAAGGTATCAGTAATTAACTTTTCTATTTCTTCATCACTCATTTCATTTCCTGAGAATGCTTGAGTAAATGCAACTTTTAATAATTCAGTAAATGCAGCATTAAGAGCATCACTACTATCGACATATTTAAAATCTACTGTTACGTTAGCCTCATCTTCATCGATATTTGTCTCTTTTATAGTGTAAGTCATTTTTTGTGCATTCTTTTTGAAGAATTTTAAATATGGTTTTAAGTCTTCATTATCTTCAACAGCTTCTACTACATCAGAATCACTTTGTGAATCAGGACTAATATTCTCATTCATAGCTGCTAAATCAAAGTTTTTTGAGTTCTTTAAAAATTCATTTACAGTATTTTCTGGTTTAGATGAACTACATCCAACCATAGAAACCATAATAACTGCGGCTAGCATAATGCTAAATAATTTCTTTTTCATGATTTATCTCCCTAAAAATTTATTTTTTTGTACAAAGCATATTATACAATATTTTTAATGTATAAAATAGTTAAAAAAGTAAAAGTAATACCTAAAAGAAAATAAATGGTAGAGAATATTGAGTCATTAGTGTATAATTTAGATAGACAAAATATAAAAAGGGGTGCAATGAAATGAAAGAACAAGTTGCGGCAGTATTAGATAAAGTTAGACCAGTATTACAAAGAGACGGTGGGGACGTTGAATTAGTAGAAGTTAGCGATGACGGTGTAGTACTAGTTAGATTAAAAGGAGCTTGCTCAGGTTGTCCAGGGGCTACTATGACATTAAAAGCTGTTATAGAAAACTTATTAGTAAAAGAAGTACCTGGTGTAACTAGAGTAGTTGGGGTTTAATATCCAAAAAGAGCTGAGCAGTTAAATCTGTTTGGCTCTTTTATTTTGTTTAAAATTTGCGATTAGATGCAAAATACTATATAAATGAGTTAAGAGTAATTTGTTAAAAGGAGGGGTTAAAATGAGAATAGGGACATCAAATAGTACAAAAATATTAGATAGTGCCTGTGTAAATGAATATAAAATACCACTTATAGTTATGATGGAAAATGCTGTGCTTTCGGCATTTAAACATATGGACATAGAAAATAATCAAAGATATGTTATAGTCAGCGGAGTTGGAAATAACGGTGGCGACGGACTAGGGCTTGCAAGACAGTTGACTGCTCATGGAAAAGAGGTAGAAGTATTTATTGTAGGTAAAATTGAGAAAATGAGCGAATGTTCAAAGATAAACTACAATATACTAAAAGCTATGAATATATCTACAAATATTGTAGATGAAGAGAATTTAGAATATCTAAAATGCAGTGTTAAAAAATCTGATATAGTAGTAGATTGCATATTTGGAACAGGTCTTGAAAGAGAGATAAAAGGGATTTTTTATAACGTAATAGATATAATAAATCAAAATAAAAATAAAACATATTCAATAGATGTTCCATCAGGGATAAATGCTACAAATGGGGATGTTTTAGGAATTTGTATAGATGCAGATAAAACAATATCATTTGAATTTTATAAAAGGGGATTTTTGAAATACGATGTAAAACAATATATCGGAGAGGTTATAGTCGAACATATTGGAATTCCAGAATATATTTTAGAAAAATACGATGACAGGGAATATATAACAAATTTGGATTTAGTTAAAAACAATATAAAAGAAAAAAATAAATTTTCATTTAAAAGTGATTTTGGAAAAGTAGCACTTTTTGCAGGAAGTAGAGGATTTACGGGAGCTGCATATATATCAACTCAATCTGCAGTAAAATGTGGAAGTGGACTTACAACTTTAGTATGCGAAAAATACGTCCAAGATATATTGAGCACGAAATTATGTGAAGCGATGACCTTGGATATACAAAACAAAGAAAAGGTAAAAAAACTTATTTCAGAATGTGATGCAATTGGATTTGGATGTGGAATGGGAGATACTGAAGACACATATACTAAATTAAAATATGTATTAGAAAATTCTAAATGTCCAGTTGTAATCGATGCAGATGGGTTGAATTGCTTAAAAAATAAAAAAGACTTATTAGAAAAACATCCAAACAGAATAATAATAACTCCACATTTGGGAGAGATGGCGAGATTGACAGGCTATTCTATAAGTCATATAAGAGATAATAAGGTAGATGTTGCAAAAGAATTTGCACAAAAATACAAAATGATAGTTCTATTAAAAGGTTATGAAACAGTAATAACAGATGGAAATTATACATATATAAATCCAACTGGAAATTCATCAATGGCAAACGGAGGAATGGGAGATACACTGCTTGGAATTATTACATCATTTGCTGGCCAAGGAATGACAAACCTTATGTCAGCAGTTTGTGGGGCATATATACATGGATATATTGGAGAAAATCTATCAAAAAATTTATATACAGTCAATGCAAGTGATGTAATTGCACAGATTCCATTTGTTATGAAAGAATTTGTAAAATAATTTTAATTGTTGATACTAGTTTGTAACTATCTACAAATGTATATAATGGTATAATTTAGTAAATGAGGATATTTTATAAAGAGATGAGGAGATGCTTATGAGTATTAGCATAGGAACGTTTTGGTTTATAGTGGCAATTATCTTCGGTGTTGGGGAATTGATGACTACAAGCCTGACTTTGATTTGGTTTAGTATTGGTGCCTTGTTGGTGATGTTCTTAAGTATATTTATCGAAAGTATTTTATGGCAAGTTATAATATTTGCTGTTGTCTCTATAATACTTTTAGTTATAGCAACTAAGTATTTAGTCGATAGGGATAAAGATGTAAAATACAATACTAATTTACAAGGAATAATCTCACAAAAGGCTATTGTAACTCAAACTATTGAACCATATGAAACAGGTGTTGCAAAACTAAACGGGGAAGAATGGACAGCAATGTCTAAAGATGAAACAAGAATTGAAGCTGGAAAACTTGTTGAAGTTGTCGCAATCGAGGGAGTAAAACTTATTGTAAAAGAAGTAAGCGAAGAACTTTTAGAAGGCGAACCTATAAAAGAAAACAAAGATTCAATTAGCAAAGAAATAGACATTAAAATAAAAACAAGTAAATAAGGAGGTACTTTATATGCCAGTTATTATAATATTAATTATAATCGTAGTCATAATGAGTATTAAATGTGTTAAAGTAATCCAACAATCAACAGTGGGGATTATAATGAGATTAGGTAAATTCCATAAGAAAGCTGATACAGGGGTACATTTTTTAGTTCCTTTTATAGATACTTTATCTTATAGAATTGACTTAAAAGAAAGAGTGGAAGATTTCCCACCACAACCAGTTATAACAAAGGATAATGTTACAATGCAAATAGATACAGTAGTTTATTATCAAGTAACAGATCCAATAAGATTTGTGTTTGAAATAGCAAATCCAAATGCAGCTATAGAAAATTTAACTGCGACTACACTTAGAAATATTATAGGTGAATTGGATTTAGATGCAACGCTAACATCTAGAGATGTAATCAATACAAAAATGAGAGCTATACTAGATGAGGCAACTGATAAATGGGGTATAAAAGTAAACAGAGTTGAACTTAAAAATATAATGCCACCTCATGATATACAAGTTGCTATGGAAAAACAAATGCGTGCTGAACGTGAAAGAAGAGAATCTATCCTTCAAGCAGAAGGTGAAAAACAATCTTCTATATTAAGAGCAGAGGGTGAAAAACAATCGGCGATACTTAGAGCAGAAGCGAAAAAAGAAGCTATGATAAGAGAAGCTGAAGGTGATAAACAATCTAGAATACTTAAAGCTCAAGGGGATGCAGAATCTATAAGAGAAGTTGCAAAAGCAAAAGCAGAAGGGGAATCTGTAGTAATTGAACAAGTATTCAAAGCTATGAAAGATGCAGACATAGATGATAATATGTTAGCACTTAAATCTATGGAAGCACTTGAAAAAGTTGCCCAAGGAAAATCAACAAAACTTGTATTGCCATCAGATGCAGTAAACTTCTTAGGAACATTTAAAGGAATAAAAGAAGTTATGAAAGATGATGACGATATAAAAATAAATATAAATAATAAAGAAGAATCACAAGAATAGACAAAAGAGTCGTCGAGCTACTTGCTTTGGCGACTTTCTTTATCTTAAATAAAGATAAAAGTGGGACCTTAAATTTAATAAAAAAAACTTAGGAAAATGATTTCCTAAAAAAGGAAAGTATTTTGTGCAAAAATACTGGAAAAAATTTACATAATTAGCATTTATACTGTATACATTTTCCAAAAAATGGATTACAATATAGTAAAGAGAAACGAACAAAAAAGTTTTTATTAGAAGGAGGGGGTTTCTATTAATTACTTAGATATAACAAAAAGGGAAAATATAGACAATTTCAAAAGTGGGAATGCTTTGGACAGTTATAAATATATGGGGAACCACAAAGCTACTCATAATGGAAAAGAAGGAATTTCTTTTATGGTATGGGCGCCTAATGCAAAAGAAATCGAATTAGTAGGGGATTTTAATGATTGGGATGGAAGTTCTCATAAGCTAGAAAATCTATATGATTCTGGTGTTTGGTCTATATTCACAACTGACTTATCACAAGGGGATATATACAAATACAACGTTGTTGGATGTGATGATGTAAGCAGACTGAAATCTGACCCATATGGAACTTATGCAGAATTGAGACCAGAGACAGCTTCAAAAGTTTTCGATTTAGGAAAATTTAATTGGAGCGATAAAAAGTATATAGAACAAAAAAATAAAAAATCAGTTTTTGAGCAACCGATGAATATCTATGAAGTACATCTAGGTTCTTGGAAAAGAAAATGGGATGGAGATTTTTTTAATTATCAAGAACTTTATGAAATGCTTGAATATTGTAAGGACATGGGATATACACATATAGAATTAATGCCTATAACTGAATATCCACTAGATATGAGTTGGGGATATCAAACAATAGGATATTATGCGACAACAAGTAGATATGGAAATCCAAATGAATTTAAAGCATTTGTAGATAAGGCTCATGAATTAGGGCTTGGAATTATATTAGATTTTGCTTATAGCCATTTTTGTAAAGATATACATGGTCTTTATAGATTTGACGGTTCTGCACAATATGAATATGCAAGTCCATTAAAAGCAGAAAACCTAGCTTGGGGTACTGCACATTTTGATGTTGGAAAACCAGAAGTAAAAAGTTTCTTACTTTCAAATGCAATTTACTGGTTTAAAGAATATCATGTAGATGGAATTAGAGTTGATGCAGTGAGCAGTATGCTTTATCTTGATTATGATGGAGGAGACTGGGAAGCAAATCAATATGGTGGAAAAGAAAATATAGAAGCAATTGACTTTTTAAGAAAATTAAATGAAGTAATATATGCTAACATTGACAATCCAATAGTAGTAGCAGAAGAATCAACTGCTTGGCCTATGGTAACAGCACCAACATACAGTGGTGGTTTAGGCTTTTCATATAAATGGAATATGGGTTGGATGAATGATACATTACAATATATGGAGAAGGACCCTATCTATAGAAAATATCATCATGATTTAATAACATTCTCATTTATGTATGCATTTTCAGAGAATTTTATACTTCCATTATCACATGATGAAGTTGTCCATGGTAAGAAATCTTTATTAGATAAAATGCCAGGAGATGATTGGCAAAGATTTGCAAACTTAAGACTTTTATATGCTTATTACATGATACATCCAGGTAAGAAGTTATTATTTATGGGTTCTGAATTTGCACAAGGCTTAGAATGGAGATATGCTTATGGGCTTGAATGGCAGCTTTTAGAAATTGAGCAACATTCTAAGATGAAAGATTATGTAAAAGATTTAAACTATATGTATAAAGATGAAAAATCTTTATACGAGTTAGATAATACATATAAGGGATTTGATTTTATAGATCCAAACAATAAGGATCAAAGTATTATAACTTTAATGAGATTGAGTAAAAATCCAAAAGATTTCATAATAGCTGTATTAAACTTCACTCCTAACGTTTATTACGATTATAAGGTTGGGGTACCTTATGAAGGAGTTTATGAAGAAATATTAAACAGTGATAATGAAAAATATTATGGATCAAATCAAACTATGGCAGATGCTGAATTAGTTTCTGTTGATGAAAAATGGCACAACAAACCATATCATATAACAATAAAAGTTCCGCCACTAGGTGCTACTTTTATAAAATTAAAAAGAGAAAAAGTAAAGAAAGATGTGGTTGATGAAGAAATAGAAATATCAGTTAAAGAAAATACTGATACAGTTGGAGAAAAATCTTCAATAAATGTAACAGTAGAAAAAGATTCAAATGTAGTTAAAGTTAATAAAATTATGCAAAATCACAAAAAAACTAAAAAAAATAAGAGTAAAAACAAAAGAAAAAATAAAAAAAGAAGCTATAACAAATAATTTTGAAATAATACAAAAATAAACATAAATAGCACAAAAACTAAATGAAAATATATTATAATGTTATAAAAAGACACTTAAGTTTAGACGTTTAAGTTAATATATTTTTTCTGTATAAAAAGAAGATAATTTATTAATTACAATAAATTCATTAATAACTTAAAAATATAAAAATATAGGTACACTATATGAAAGGGGATCATATATGAAAAAAGAAATGCTAGCTATGATTTTAGCAGGGGGACAAGGCTCTAGATTAGGAGTATTTACAAAAAGAATTGCAAAACCAGCCGTATCATTCGGTGGTAAATACAGAATAATAGATTTTGTTTTAAGTAACTGTTCTAACTCAGGTATTGATACAGTTGGTGTATTAACTCAATACAAACCACAAATACTAAATTCACATATCGGTATGGGGGACCATTGGGATTTAGACAGAGTTAACGGTGGTGTTACAATTCTTCAACCATATATGAATGAAAAAGAAGGTCATTGGTTTAATGGTACAGCCAATGCAATAAAGAAAAATATGGACTTTATAGATGATTATGATCCAGAATATGTTTTAATATTATCTGGAGACCATATATATAAAATGGACTACAGTAAAATGCTTGAATTTCACAAAGAAAAAGGAGCTAAAGCAACAATAGCAGTAATAGAAGTTCCTTGGGATGAAGCAAGTAGATTTGGAATTATGAATACAAATGAAGATGGAAGTATTTATGAATTTGAAGAAAAGCCAAAAGAACCAAAAAGTAATTTAGCCTCTATGGGTATTTACATATTTGACTGGAAGACTTTAAGAGCATACTTCAAAAGAGCAGATGAAACAGGAGAATGCCTAGACGACTTCGGACATAATGTAATACCAACTATGTTAGAAGAAGGACAATCAATGTTTGCATATCCATTTAAAGGATATTGGAGAGATGTTGGTACTATACAAAGTTTATGGGAAGCAAATATGGATTTAATAAACGATCCAGAGTCAGTAGATTTAAACGACCCACAATGGAGAATCTATACTAATACAAACGACGTTCCACCACAATATATAGGACCAAATGCATCAGTTAAAAAATCATTAATTGCCGATGGTTGTAGAGTTTACGGAACTGTTAGAAATACTGTATTATCACATAAAGTACAAATAGGTGAAGGTTCAGTTGTAGAAGATTCTGTAATAATGCCTAATGTAAAAATAGGCGAAAATGTAGTAATCAAAAAAGCAATGATAGCAGAAGGTGCTGTTATAGAAGATAACGCCATAATAAAAGACGAAAATGATGAAATAAGTGTAGTATCAGAGTTCGAATTAGTAAAAGCATAATAGATTATGATTAATAAAAAAATAAAGTTAAAAGTAACATAGGTAAATATAGGGGGAAATTTTATGAAAAATGAATGCATGGGCTTAATAAATTTAGATAGCATACAAAATCCATCAGTAAACGTATTGTCAGATCATAGACCAGTAGCTACTATACCAATAGCAGGTAGATATAGATTAATAGACTTTACATTATCAAATATGGTTAATTCAGGAATAACAAATGTAGGAATATATGCAAGAGAAAAATACAGATCTTTAACTGACCATTTAGGAAGTGGTAAAGATTGGGATTTAAGTAGAAAACAAGGTGGACTATATGTTTTAAGTCCTGAAAATGCTAAAAATAACAATAATTATGGTTATAGAAAAGGTGACATATATACAATATTAGCTAATATAGATTACATAGAAAAAAGTCCTGAAGAATATGTCATAGTTGCACCATCATACATGATTTGTTCGATAGATTATAATGACTTATTAAAATATCATAAAAAATCAAATAACGACATAACAATAGTTTATAAACGTGTTGAGAATGCAAATAAAGATTTCAAAAATTGCAATACTTTAAATATAGATAAAGATAAATTGGTAAAAAATGTAGGTAATAATTTAAATACTTTTCCAAGTGCAAATATATGCATGGACACATTCATAATGAAACGTACAGATTTTATAGAATGTATATACAGCATAGCTAGTATGGGAACGTATTCTTACATAGAAGATTATATAATAAATCAATTAGATAATATACAAGTAGGAGCATACAAATACGAAGGATACTTAAAATGTATAACTTCATTAAAAAGTTATTACGAAGCAAGTAAAGAATTCTTAACAGAAGATGTATCTAGAGAAATATTTAAATCAGATAGAAAAATATTTACTAAAGATAAATCACAAGCACCAACTATGTATGGAGAAAATGCTGAAGTTAAAGGTTCATTTATAGCAACTGGTTGCCAAATAGATGGTACTGTTGAAGATTCCACTTTATTTAGAAAAGTAAAAATAGGGAAAGGTTCAACTATAAGAGATTCTGTTATAATGCAAAGTTGCAAGATTGGAGAAAATGTAGTACTGGAAAATGTAATACTAGATAAAAATGTAGTTATAAGCGATAATAAAGAATTAAAAGGAGACAAAGATTACCCAATGGTAATTGAAAAAAATGAAACAGTTTAAATAAGGGGGTAGAAAATATGAAGGTACTTTATGTAACAGCAGAGTGTTGGCCTTTTGCTAAAACAGGAGGTTTAGGCGATGTTGCATATGCATTACCAAAGGCATTAAAAAAAGAGGGTGTAGATGTTAGAGTAATGATGCCTAAATACTCAACAATACCTACATATTTAAAAGACAGATTAAAAAAAGTAGGCGAATTTAGTGTTGATGTATCTTGGAGAAGTCAATATTGTGGAGTTGAACAGCTAGAATTAGATGGAGTAACATTTTACTTCATAGATAATGAATACTATTTTAAAAGAGATGTAGAACAAAGTATATATGGACATGGAGATGATGCAGAAAGATTTGTATTCTTTACAAATGCTGTATTAAAATCTATAGATAAATTAGGTTTCTATCCTGATGTAATCAATATAAATGACTGGCATACAGGAATGTTACCATTATATTTAAAAGAAAAATATGCACATTTACCAAAATACAGCCATATAAAAACTATATATACTATACATAATTTACAGTATCAAGGTATTTTTAGTAGTGATATACTTGGAGACATATTAGATATAGACTTCAGACATTTTAATAATGGTGATATAGAATATCATGGACAAATAAACTTTATGAAAGCAGGAATAAACTTTGCAGATAAAGTTTCTACAGTAAGTCCATCATATGCCGGAGAAATAAAAACAGCGTTCTATGGAAATACTCTAGATGGATTAATAAGAGCAAATGAATATAAATTAGTAGGAATACTAAATGGTATAGATTATGATATAAATAATCCACAAACAGACCAAAATTTATTTGTAAATTATGATATAAATTCACTAGATAAAAAAGTTCAAAATAAAATAGAATTACAAAAACTTTTGAAATTAGAAGTTAATCCTAACATTCCTATGGTAGGGATAGTATCTAGATTAGTTTCACAAAAAGGTTTAGATTTAATTAGTTTTATGATGCCAGAGATAGTAAACGAAAACTTACAATTAGTTGTATTAGGAACTGGTGAAAACCAATACCAATCAATGTTCCACTATTACGATTCTCACTATCCTTCAAAAGTTTCAGCTAATATAACTTTTGATAGTGCATTAGCTCAACAAATTTATGCTGCTAGTGATATATTCTTAATGCCATCATTATTTGAGCCATGTGGAATAGGTCAAATGATAGCAATGAGATATGGAACATTACCAATAGTTAGAGAAACTGGTGGATTAAAAGACACTGTAAATCCTTATAACCAATACACTCATGAAGGAAATGGATTTAGCTTTAGTAACTACAATGCACATGAAATGTTTTTCACATTACAAAAAGCTGTAAGATTATATCATGAAGATAGAAACACATGGAATATATTGGTTAGAAATGCTATGAACACTGATGATAGTTGGAGCAAATCAGCTAAAGAATATATAAAAGTATACAAAAGTCTATAAGAAAGATTTGATTAAAAAATAGATTTTAAATGCATTAAGGGAGATTATATTTATTTATAACATTAAGATAAGGCACTTGCTTTGCAAGTGCTATACCCTTTTATGCTGATAAAGGGGTTATTTAACAATAGTAAGGGAGATGGCTTATGATCACAATTAGCAAAAAGAAATTTAAACATGCTTTTAAGAGTAAAATGTACAGTTTATATGCCCAACCCGTAGAAGAGGCAAGTAAAGATGAAATCTTTAGAGTACTATGTTGTGTTATAAAAGATTTTATAGCAAAAGAATGGGTTGGAACTAGAATTGATAAAGAAAAAGCAGTTTTTTATTTTTCAATGGAATTCTTAATAGGGAGACAACTACAATCTAATTTATTAAATTTAGATGTAGAGCATGAGATAGAAGAGGGTCTTAAAGAACTAGGTATTGACTTAAATGAAATAATAGAAACAGAACCAGATCCAGGATTAGGAAATGGTGGTTTAGGAAGATTGGCAGCATGCTTTTTAGATTCAATGGCATCAGTTGGAATTAGTGGTCATGGATATGGGATAAGATACAAATATGGTCTATTTGAACAAAAGTTTGTAAATGGATCTCAAGTTGAACTACCAGATAACTGGCTAAAAAATGGTCAATATCCTTGGGAAACTGTAAGACCAAATAGAGCAGTTGTAGTCAAATTTGAAGGAGATGCTTATTTAAAACAAAGAGCCGATGGTAATTTAGATGTAGTACATGAAAATTATATACCTGTTATGGCTATGCCTTATGATATACCTATAATAGGATATGAAAATCACTGTATAAATACACTTAGACTATGGAAAAGTGAAATTTTAAACAGGGACTTCTCAGAAGTTAATAAAAATGCCAAAAACCAAAATGGAAGTTATGAAGATGCATTAAAATATAAATACTATACTGAAGAAATATCTCAAGTTTTATATCCAAATGACTCAAATTATGCAGGTAGATTACTTAGATTAAAACAAGAATATTTCTTTGTCAGTGCAGGGTTACAAGATATAATAAGAAAATGTAAAAAAAATAAAGTCAGTATGAGAGATTTACCTAAAAAGGTAGCTATTCATATAAACGATACACATCCAACTCTATGTATCCCAGAATTAATGAGAATACTTTTAGATGAAGAAGGATTTTCTTGGGATGAAGCATGGGATATAACAACTAGAGTTATGTCATATACAAATCACACTATTTTAGCAGAAGCATTAGAAAAATGGCCAGTTGAAATGATGAAAAAACTATTACCAAGAATTTATATGATAATAGAAGAAATAGACAGAAGATATGTTGAATATCTACAAAGTAAATATCATGATGACTGGGGAAAAATAAACTACATGAGAATTATAAACAACGGTGAAGTTAGAATGGCACATTTATGTATTAGAGGTAGTCATAGTGTAAATGGTGTTGCAAAACTTCACACTGAAATTCTAAAACATGAAGAATTAAAGGATTTCTACAACGATGAACCATATAAATTCAACAATAAAACAAATGGGATAGCTCATAGAAGATGGCTTATGAGTTGTAATAAAGAACTTTCAGACTTGATTACTGAATTAATAGGAGATGACTGGAAGAAAGATACTTCTAAATTAAAAGATTTAGAAAAATATCTAGATAACAAAAAAGTTTTAGATAGAGTTGGAGAAATAAAATACAACAATAAAGTAAAACTTGCAGATTATATATATGAAAAACAAGGAATAAAAGTAGACCCAAATTCAATATTTGATGTACAAATAAAGAGATTGCATGCATATAAAAGACAATTATTAAATGTACTTCATATTCTTTATTTATATCATGAAATACTTGATAATCCAGAGTTTGAAATTATACCTCGTACATTCATCTTTGGGGCAAAGGCTGCACCAGGATATTACTTAGCAAAATGTATAATCAAACTTATAAATAGTGTTGCTGATTTAATCAACAACGACCCTAGAGTCAAAGACAAAGTAAAAGTAGTATTTATAGAAAACTATGGTGTGTCAATTGCTGAAAAAATAATACCAGCAGCAAATGTAAGTGAACAAATATCTACAACTACTAAAGAAGCATCAGGAACTGGTAATATGAAACTTATGATGAATGGTGCTATAACAATGGCGACTATGGATGGGGCTAATGTAGAGATTTCTGAACAAGTTGGCAAAGAAAATATGTTTATATTTGGTCTAAATGCTGAACAAGTTTTAGAATACAATAAATGTGGTGGATATTCTTCTAAAGATTTATATCACAGTGATAGAAAAATAAAAAGAGTAGTTGATGACTTAGTAAATGGATTTATACCTGGATTAGGTAAAGATGGAATTACAATATATGACTCATTAATAACTTATAATGATGAATATTTTGTACTTAGAGATTTCTATTCTTATATTAAAGCACAAAAGAGTTTACAAGAACTTTATAGAAATCAAGACCTTTGGAATAAGATATCATTAAAGAATACTGCATGTTCAGGTTTCTTCTCTAGTGATAGAACAATAGAAGAATATATAAATGATATTTGGTTTAAAGAAGGTGAAAGATAATATGGCAAATATTGTAAATTATAATTCATGGGATACAAATTTTAAAACTCCATTTGGAGCTTTAAAGACTTGTGAAAGTGCGATTATTAAAGTTGAAAGTAGCAAGGCTTTTGATGTATGCAGTATAAAATTAATAATAGAAAAAGAAGATGAAAATTTAAATCCAGTATTAGTGAGGGAATTAGAATTACAACAAAGCGGGGAAAATGAAAAAGTAAGAGAGTATTCTGTAGAAATTTCTCCTTTAGAACAACCCGCAACATACTATTACTTTTTATCAGTAGAAGTAAACTTATATGGTGAACAAAAAACATTATTCTATGGCAAACAAGCTAATAATGGAATGATTTGTGAATATAATTATGATGATTTAAATAAATATCAACTGACTGTTTATGAAGATTATAAGGTGCCTTCATGGTTTAAAGAAGGTGTTTTATACCATGTATTTGTAGACAGATTTAATAATGGTAATAGAAGTGGAAAGGTTGATAATCCTAAGAAAAACTCATTTTTATATGGGAATTGGGAAGATGACCCAATGTATATAAAAGACCAAAATGGAGAAATCCTAAGATGGGATTTTCATGGTGGTAACCTTAAGGGAATAATTAATAAACTAGGATATCTAAAAAAACTAGGTGTTACAGTTATATATTTAAGTCCTATATTTGAAGCAGCAAGTAACCACAAATATGATACTGGAAATTATAAAAATATAGACCCTATGTTTGGTGATGAAAAAATATTCAAGGAATTAATTGATAAAGCAGCTGAAAAAGGAATGGCTGTAGTTCTTGATGGTGTATTCAGTCACATTGGAGCAGACAGCATATATTTCAACAAATTTAATAATTATGACAGTGTAGGTGCTTATCAATCAGAAGATTCACCATATAGAACATGGTTTAATTTTAAAGAAGGACCAGAAGAATACCAATCTTGGTGGGGAATAAAAGCTCTACCTAACACTAATGAATTAGAGCCTTCATTTATGGATTATATTATTTACGACAAAGATAGTGTAATAAATAAGTGGATGAATATGGGTGTTAAAGGTTGGAGACTAGATGTAGCAGATGAACTTCCTACTAAATTTATACAAGAATTGAAAAAGGAAGTTAAAAAAAATAACGAAGAATCGATAGTAATCGGTGAAGTTTGGGAAGATGCATCTAATAAAATCAGCTATGGAGAAAGAAGAACTTATTTACTTGGCGACCAATTAGATAGTGTTTTAGGATATCCATTTAGAGATAATTTAGTTAATTTCTTAAATGGAGAAAAAACATCTTGGCAATTAAATGATTTCTTTATGACAATAAAAGAAAACTATCCAAGTGAAGCATTTAAGTCTAATCTTAATCTATTAAGTAGTCACGATATTGTCAGAATAAAAACTGCTTTAAAATCTGATAAAGATTTATTAAAACTAGCAATACTTACACAAATGAGTTTTGAAGGAGTACCATATATATACTATGGTGATGAAGCAGGGCTTGAAGGTGGAAAAGATCCAGAAAACAGAAAAACATATCCTTGGAAAAATGAAGATATGGAAATAATGGATTTCTATAGACATTGTAGCCAATTTAGAAATAGAAATAAAGTATTTGCTTTAGGGGATACTTATTTCATATATACAGAAAATGACGATGTATTTGGATATATAAGATACAATGAAGATGATAGTGAATTAATTCTTATAAATAGAAGTGAATCTAAGCAAAATGTAAAAATAAACTTAGAAGCAGATTGTATAGAAGAAGTGACTGTGACATATTCTGTAATCAATAATGGTGAAAAGATTATAGGAATAGATAATAAGTTTAATATTGATATAGATTCAAAATCATATAGAATATTTAAACTTTGGAAATAGTAAATTTATACTAAAACTAAAAAATCTATGGAGGATAAAATATCTTCCATAGATTTTTTAATCTTTAATTAAAATGGAATTTGATCTTCTGATAATTCACCTTCAAATACTTCCGCATCATTTATTACATCTTTAAATATATCTTTGTCTTCGAATACTTTGCGATGGTCTGAACTTCTGTGTTTATGTCCTAAAAAGTGAAAATTATAGGCATTTATTATGGCTTTAGTTCTGTTTTGACCATCTTTATTCACATATTTGTCTATTCTTAAAGAACCTTCTACGGCGATTAGAGAACCTTTTGAGGCATATTGGCATAATGTTTCTGCCCTTCTTCCCCAGATATCTATATTTATAAAATCTGTTGGGATTACTCCATCTTTATTTCGATAATTTCTAGATACAGCTAGACAAAATGTGCATACAGCTCTGTCATCATTTACGTATTTTAGTTCTGGGTCAAAAACCAGTCTTCCAATCAAACTAACATTATTCATGCTTTAACCACCTTTTTCTTTAGTATTTATTAAAATTATTGACAAAAAAGGATTTTTTATACAAATTATTGATGAGAAAAAAGGATTTTTTACTAAAAAAATATAATATATTAATATAATGATTCAATATATTTTAAAAATTTGTATTTAAACTCGGATGATAAAAAAGGGGTATGATTATGGGTGGTAAAATTTATGAACGAATCTTAAAAAATAGTAAAGACGGCTTTCTAAAAATAAAGGGTTATAAAAATAAAAATGGAGAGTATATTGGCTTTGATATTATAGAGTACAATAATTCTCTAATAGAGATTTTAAAAAAAATATTAGCAAAAAGTAATTTAAACATAGATAATATAAAAGAAGCTTTTAGTAAAAAATTCGATGACAATAATCAAAAAATAAAATTTGAAGAATTTTTAAAAATAGTAGAGAAAAATGAATTTAAAAATGTTAGTTTTGGAAAAATATCATATGGAATGTACTTAAATATAGACGGTTATTATTTAGAAGAATATTTTATACTGATATTTAAACTGAATTTTGAACAAGAGATTTTTAGATTTTCAGAGCAATTGGACAAGGCCACGGGAGTTTATTTTTGGGTGAAGGATATAAAGGGAAATTATATAACTGTAAATAAAAAATGGTTAGATGAAGTAGGATTTGAAAGCAAAGAAAGTATTGAAGGTCTGAATAGTTATGATGTTTGGCCAAAAAGACAATGTGATAATTTTAGAGCTAATGAGAAAGAGGTAATAGAAGATAATACTATAAAAATTTTTGAAGAAACATTTCCATTTCGCAATGGTGACAAAACTGTAGATACAACTATATGGCCTTTATTAGATAAAGATAACCATCCAATAGGAACTATGGGAATTGCCATCGATGGAAAATGTAGAGCAAGATTTTATGAAAATTTAAATAATAATGAGAAAAACTTTAGAGAAATAACAAAATATTGTGACTCAGTATTTTTTATAAGAGATGAAAAAAATATAATTTATATGAGTCCAGCTTATGAAACTATATTTGAAGAGTCTTGTGATTACTATGCACATGATGTCTATCAATTTAACAATTTTTTTAAAAATGAAGAACAAAAAGAAGGTATATTAAAAGACTATGAATTTGATAAAATGAATGAAGGTAGGGCGAAGGCTAAATTAAAAAATGGTAAAGAAAAATGGATACAATATAAGTTTCTTCCTATAATAGATGAAGATGGTAAAGCAATCAAAAGAATAGGTATATTAACTGATATAACAAAAGAAGTAGCATTAGAAGAAGAAAAAGAGAAAATAAGATTAGACTTTTTTGCCAATATATCTCATGAACTTAGAACGCCAGTTAATTTAATTTTGAGTTCTATACAAGTTTTAAAATTGAAATTAAGTACATTAGATAAGGAAAATTATAATTATTTTTCAAATTATATAAATATAATGCAACGAAATACATTTAGATTAGTAAAATTAATAAATAATTTAATCGATTCAACAAAGATTGATTCAAAGAGTATAGAAATTCACCCTATAAATTCAGATATAATAAGTTTTATAGAAGATACTTGTTCTTCAGTATTAGATTTTGTAAAATCTAAAAATATGAATTTGATATTTGATACAGATATTGAGGAAGAAGTTATAGGTTTTGACCCTAGTTATATAGAGCGAATTATGCTCAATCTGCTATCAAATGCTATTAAATTTAATAAGAAAGATGGAAATATATTTGTAAATGTAAGTGTTAATGAAAAAGATGTAGTTGTCGAAGTTAAAGATGAAGGACCGGGAATTCCAGAAGAAAAAATACCTAATATTTTTGATAGATTTGAACAAGTTAGAAGTAAAATGAAAAGCGAAAGAGAAGGTACTGGAATAGGTCTTTATATAGTAAAAGCTTTAGTTGATTTACATAATGGAACTATAAGGGTAAATAGTGAAGAAAAAGACGGATGTTCAATTATATTTACATTACCTAGAAAGAAAATAGAAGAAAAAAATGATGATAATATAATATTTAAAGAAAATAAAGCAAATATGATAGATATAGAATTTTCTGACATATATTTATAAAATTAATAATTTGATATACTGATTGACAAATAATTGTTAGAAGTACTATTATTTAGTTAGTAGCAAATGCCAATAACAATTAAGGAGGAATCAGAAATGTCAAACTGTGGATCATGTCCATCAAAAGGGGAATGTAACAAAGACCAACAAAGTTGTGGAATCCAAAACAATCCTCTAAACAAAATTAAAAAAATTATAGGAATAATGAGTGGTAAAGGTGGAGTAGGTAAATCTACTGTATCTGCACTTATAGCTAGAAATTTAGCAAAACAAGGATACAAAGTAGGTGTTTTAGACGCTGATATAACAGGACCAAGTATACCAAGACTTTTAGGCGTTAAAGATGCAAAAGCAATGGGTGCACCAAACAACTGTATATATCCAGTTCAAAGCGCTGATGGAATAAAAGTAATGTCACTTAACTTATTATTAGAAGATGAAAACCAACCAGTAATATGGAGAGGTGCAATGATATCTAATACTGTAAAACAATTCTACACAGATGTAATCTGGGGCGAATTAGATTACTTATTAATAGATATGCCTCCAGGAACTGGGGACGTAGCATTAACAGTTATGCAATCAATTCCAATAAACGGAATAGTTATGGTTTCAGTACCACAAGATATGGTATCTATGATAGTTGCAAAAGCTGTAAATATGGTTAAAAAATTAAATATAGAAATAATAGGTCTAGTTGAAAATATGAGTTATATTGTCTGTCCAGACTGTGGCAAGAAAATACAAATATTCAACGGAAGTGATACAACTAAATTATTAGATGACTTACAATTAAACTTACTTGGGACATTACCTATGAATGCTGGATTAGGAAATGTATCTGTCGGAGTATACAAAGATGGAGATGAAGAAGTAGAAGGATTATTCAATCCTATAGTTATCAACTTATTAAACTCTTTAAAAGAAATAGAAGCAAAAAAAACACAGGCTTAATATAAACAGTATATGAAAGAAATTATATTTATCTATAGTTTTAGATGAATATAATTTCTTTTTGATTATACAATATAGTAATAAGTATAATTTAATCTGGTAAATGTAGGAGGGGTTTAAAATGGCAAGGCCTACAAAATACAGAACAGTAGAATTTTTTCCAGAAGGAAATTATTTTGTTCCATTAGGAAAAAAAGAATGTGAACTTGAAGAAGTAGAGTTAAAAGTAGAAGAATTAGAAGCAATCCGTTTAAAAGATATCGAAGGGCTTACACAAGAAGAATGTGCAAAGAAGATGGAAATATCACGCCAAACTTTTCAAAACATAATCGAAAGCGGACGAAAGAAAATTGCAATAGCACTTACACAAGGTAAGGCAATCAAAATCGCAGGCGGTCATTATACAACAAGATTTTGTAAATTTAGATGTGCAAAATGCGGATATATCTACACTGTAAAATACGAGCAAGACAAAATAATATGTCCAAAATGCTCTTCAACAGAAGTTATGTGCAACAAAAAAGAAAGCTTTTGTAAAAAATGGTGTTGCAAAAAATAAGGTGTTTATTCTGTAGTACTTAGAAAACATATAATATTGACTTCATCGATAAATTTTGATATTATTAGAAATAATATGAAAAGCTCTGGTTTTATATCAGGGCTTTTTGTTTAGGAGATGAAAATATTGATATTAGATATACTTATATTTACAGTCGATTTTATCTTATTCGTATATTTCACTAAAGTCGGGCTAAAAACAACAGATATGACGACAAGACTTATTTGCTGCGTGGCTATGACTTATGAAATATATTTAATGATGAGATTTTTTAAAGCGTTAAAATTAAAAATGAAAGAACAAAAGGATCTGAAATAAATAATTTATTCAGATCCTTTTTTATTATGAGCAATTTATAATATTTTAGAGTTTATGGTGAATTTATATATGATAAAGTATTTGATTATATAAATACTTAAAAAAATTATAAATTTGTTGTTATGGTTGGAAAAATATGCTAAAATTAAGTGTAAGTTTAAATATTAATACAATATTAAATTTAAAATATAGTAGGTGGGGAACTACGGAAATAAAAAAACAGATTACACTTATGATTTTAAAGGAAATATAACTTCTATGATTGATTATAAATTCGATGGAAATGATTCTATTTCTTATCATTATACATATTATGAATATGATTTAAATGGTAAAATGACAGGATATTCAGAGATAAATGCATCTTCTAAACCATCTGATGGAGCTATCAATAATCATAAATTAGTTTATAAATATGATGTAGAAGGAAATATAACTGAAATTGTTTATCCAACTTCATTAAATGACGGGATTACATCAATCAAGTTTGAATATAATGAATACAATTGGATTACTGGAATTAAAGCAAAAATTAATAGCGTATATAAAGAATTAAGAGATTATATTTACAATAGTGATGGAACGATAAATAATATAAAAGATTATACTTACGATACAAATAGCAATGTAAATGGTTATATTTTGAAAAAATATACTTATGACAATTTCGGTAGAGTAAGTTCTATGAAGTACTATAATAGTGATTCAGATACTGTAAAAGAATCATATACTTATACTTATGATAAAAATTCAAATATAAAATCAGAGAGTATTGTAAATAATTATCCAACAAAAGATAGCGATAAAGTAGACGAAAAGAGATCATATGAATACGATAAATTAAATAGACTTATAAATTCTGATATAGTTAATAATAAGACTAATAAAACTGAAAGCTATGCTTATGAATACGACAAAGTTGGAAATATGATATCAAAATCAAATATATTGAGTGATACAAATAATATAACAGATTACACTTATAACGATTTAAACCAATTAGTATCTTCAGAAACATCGAATTTATCAACTGGAAAAACTACTTCTAAGAAAACTTATTCTTATGATGAAAACGGAAACAATATCAAGGAAGTAGATAGTATTAAAAATATTACAAAAGAAATGACTTATGATGTTGATAATAGACTGGATACTTATACACAAACTGAAAATAATAAAACAACAACACAAAGTAATTTATATAATGGCGATGGTCAAAGAATTCAAAAGAGCGAAGGAGATAATACTATAAATTATTATTATCAAAATGGAAATGTTTTATACACAACAGATAAAGATGAAAAGAAAACAAGTCATAATTTTGTAGGACTTGAAGGAAATACAATTTCTACAATGAGATATAATATATCAGGACTTGAATATTATGTCTACAACAAAGATATAAAAGGTAGTACAACAAATATTATTGATAATAATAAAAATGCTAAAATAAGTTATAAGTATTCTGATTTTGGAGAAACAGAAGAATTTGGTGGTATAGATTTCTATAATGAAATAGCTTATACTGGCGGGATTTATGATCAAAGTACATCATTATATTATTTAAATGCAAGATATTATAATCCAGAGGATGCTAGATTTATTACACAAGATACTTATAGAGGAGAAATTAATGAACCAAGCAGTTTACATTTATATGCTTATTGTGCAAATAATCCTATTAATTATATAGATCCTTCAGGACATTCATATATTGAAGGGAAAAAATATTTAAGTAAATGTTATTCAAAATGGATAGGAGCAATTCCTTATGATCCACCAGTAAAAATTTATGTTCAATTTAAATTTACTGTAACTAAAAAAAATAAAAAAGATCAATTTAAAAAAATAACAGATAAGAAAAGCTGGATTTCTGGATTGTATTTTCCGGTATCATTTTCTTGGAAACAAAAGAATATTAGTCATGAGTTTAATTCAAATAAAACAACAGCATATATTAAAGTTGTAGGAGTTATGACTGGATATTTTGCAATAAATAATGAATATAATCCAATTAAATTAAGTTTAACTTCTGTTTATAATTTTACATCAAATGTAAAAACTGCAAAAATTTAAATAGTAGTAGAAAGGAAATTTATATATGAATTCTCAAATGATTTTATCTATAAGTTATATAATATCGTGGATATTATTTCTTTTAATTATTTTCTTATTATATAAACTTTTTAAATTTATATTATCTAAAATAGGAAAAAGAAAATAATACTATATTGTAAAACGAAATATTATTTTATTGTTGGTGGAGCAGGAATATCCACAAACACCTTCATAAAATTATGATAGAGTACATTATAAAAAGTGATAACTAATCTAAAAAAATTTTTTACATAGTACTAAATATTAAAAAGAGTTTTGTTCATTGTATAAGTCAAAAATAATATTATTAATTGTTAACAAAAGCAAAAAACTTACTCTTATGATGAAAATGGAAACAATATCAAGGAAGTAGATAGTATTAAAAATATTACCAAAGAAATGACTTATGATGTTGATAATAGAATGGATACTTATACACAAACTGAAAATAATAAAACGACAACACAAAGTAATTTATATAATGGCGATGGTCAAAGAATACAAAAGACTGAAGGAGATAATTCTATAAATTATTATTATCAAAATGGAAATGTTTTATACACAACAGATAAAGATGAAAAGAAAACAAGTCATAATTTTGTAGGACTTGAAGGAAATACAATTTCTACAATGAGATATAATATATCAGGACTTGAATATTATGTCTACAACAAAGATATAAAAGGTAGTACAACAAATATTATTGATAATAATAAAAATGCTAAAATAAGTTATAAGTATTCTGATTTTGGAGAAACAAGAGAAATTGGTGATACAGATTTCTATAATGAAATAGCTTATACTGGTGGTATATATGATGAAAGTACATCATTATATTATCTAAATGCAAGATATTATAATCCAGAAGATGCAAGATTTATAACGCAAGATACTTATAGAGGTCAAAGTGATGAATCTACTAGTTTACATTTATATGCTTATTGTGCTAATGATCCTATAAATTATATAGATCCATCAGGACACAGTAAATGGAGATATGGTGGATATGGAATTCAAGTTGCCATAAGTATACCATTTATTGATTTAGCATTAGATATTGTTTGGTTTAGTAGGAATGTGAAAGGATTTAATACATCTTCACCATATAAAGCACATGCTTATATATGCGCTTCTGGTGGAGGAATTAATAAAAATGATGTACTTGAAAAAATAATAAAAAATCCTAGCTCATTAATGAAACCATCATCAGTTAAAAATTTATTAAAGAAATTCCCTAAAATTAATAAGGTAATTAGTAGAGTAGGTATTTCATTGTATTATTTTCATTTTGGAATAAATAAAAGTTATAAGACATATAAAGATTATCAAGGTTTAGGTGGGGCGGTTAATGCTACATTTTTACATGCGAGTGCTTTTGGGGCAATAGCAAATGGACAAATAACGGCAGGGATAGGAGTTTCAACTTCAACATTTGGATTATCATTTAGTTTTTCAAAATCTGTTTTTCATGAGGGTTTAACTAGAAATGCGAGAAGTATTGGTAAAACAATTATGAATTATATATCTAAACAAAGTGAAAAACAATGGAAAAAATATTATAATAAGCATAAATAAAAGGAGAAAAAATGTATAATACATTGTATGAGATAACAAGAAATAGTTATTTAAAAAATATTTTTATTAGTGGAGAAAAAATATTTTTTATTGGTTTTATAGTATTTGTTTGTATTGTATTTTATTTAAACTATTCTTTAAAAAAACTTTGTAAAGAAGAAAACATACCAATTCAAGAATTAAAAGAAGATGAAATTTATAAAAAAATAAGATTATTAAAATATATTTCAATTGTTTTATTACCTATTTTTGTAATACTTTGTATATCTTCAATACCTGAAGATATAGCTGTTCGTGATTATGTTTATAATCAATATAAATCAGGTAATTTCCATGTAGCAGAAGGAAAAGTAGAAAAATATGAAGTATATTACACAGGTAAAAATGATACTGATTTTAGAAATGTAAAATTTGAAATAGATGGAATAAAATTTGATTTAAATAATACATATAATTTTGGATATAATGAAACGAGTGCAGCTAATTGTTTGATAAAAAGTAATGGTCAAAATATAAAAATAACATATTTATTAGAAGATGATTTTGATCCAAATTTTGGGAGAAAAAGTAATAAATATGAATCTTATGACGAATATATTAAAAATGGTGAAACAGGCTTTCTTTCTCCAATATCAATATTATTTGATGAAGATACTAAGATAGCAATAGTTAAAATAGAGGAGTATAAATAAAATTCTAATTATGATATAAATTATGTGAATACTAGTTGTTATTTTTCTCAAATAATGATTATATACTACATTTTACCTTCATGCTTATGCATGGGGTAAAATGTTTTAAAAAATATAGCTTATAAGCAAGACAATAAACAATGGAATGCTCATAGTTTTTTAGAGTGGGTACATCTACCATATGTATAGGTAGAAGGTTTTTTATGTGTATGATAGAATAAAAGTGTATCTGAAAAATTCAACGCACTCCATATAAAACTCATTCTTTTTTTGGATCAAAAGTAAACTAGTTTTTTATAAATTAAAAAGGAGAGAAACATAAATTGAATGACTATAATATTAGTAATTATGAAAAATATTTAATTAAAAATAAAAAAGATACAAAATCGGATGATTTATTTCAATGTATACAAGAATATTCATCTATTAAGAATAATTCAAAAGTAAATTTTAATAATATTAAAATATTGGATATGGAATTATTAGAGGGTGATATGTTTTTTAATGAAGTAGATTTAATTTTAAGTTATCAAGAAAATCAACAATTGAAATATATACATTTTGAATTTAAAAAAATAATGTATTATGATATAGGAGGCAATTTTAATCATTGTGAAAAAATCGATATTGAGAGATTAAAAGAAGGATTTAGAATAAACTTTATTAATAAGAGAAAAAATAAAAAGTGTATGATAAGTGATTTTCTTGAAATAGAAGCTAAAGAATTAATCATTAAAGATATAAATAAAAATGAATTTTTGGAAATTAAATCTAAATATCCTTTGAATCTTGTAAAATTAACAAAGCAAGAAGTTATGTATGATCTTATATATAAATTTAAACAATACTTTAATACTTCCTATGAAAAAGCTTATGAAATTTATAATACTTCATATAAATTAAATGGTTTAGGGACTATAATCTATGATGGAAATCTTAAAAAAATTAATGAATTAAATTTATCTCAAAATAAAAAAATATTTTTAAATAAAATATTAGATTTGTTGTTGTATTCTCTGATTTATGATTTTGGAAAAACATATAAAGAAAGTGAATTTTATATATGTGTTCGCCCAGAAGGTGGTAACTATCAAATACTTCAAATTAAATTTATAAATTTGCAAAGTGTTCAATTTGATGTGACTGATATTTTTGAAATAAGACACGATAATAAAATACAAAATATTTATATAAATTTAAATAATGAAAATTTATTTGAATTAGTTTTAAATGTAGATGATGGATTTATTAAAATAAAATTTGAAGATGTAATTATAGAGTGTTTAAAACCTTATGGAGGAGCTCAAAAAGGGCTCTTGGTATATTAAAATAAAAAAATTTGATTCATTGTAAAATGAAATTGAACTAAAAAAATATCCATAGTAAGATATCCTGTGTTATTATTTAATCACCACAAAAAAATAAAGAAAGAATAAAAATTACTATGGATAAAAAACAATAAAATAAGTTACGTGACATATAAGTTAAAATCTTCAGAAACATCAAATTTATCAACTGGAAAAACTACTTCTAAGAAAACTTATTCTTATGATGAAAACGGAAACAATATCAAGGAAGTAGATAGTATTAAAAATATTACAAAAGAAATGACTTATGATGTTGATAATAGACTGGATACTTATACACAAACTGAAAATAATAAAACGACAACACAAAGTAATTTATA